>Ga0315280_10002136_pt1 | contig 32398 bp, 28 predicted proteins | sample YL17G06_40_MG_FD_203697 | JGI IMG/M metagenome (GOLD analysis project Ga0315280, IMG submission 203697) | Sediment microbial communities from Yellowstone Lake, YNP, Wyoming, USA - YL17G06_40 | ecosystem: Environmental > Aquatic > Freshwater > Lake > Sediment | place: USA: Wyoming | collected...
AATTCTCCCTGTCCTTCACTGCTCCTGGCAGTATGGTTCTTCTTCGCCGGCGCGGCTGCCGGCGCGCGACAAGTAGCCTCAGGATGGGCGAGCCCGCCGCCGTCTTCGGAGCGCTTCACGCCGTTCGTTCCCACGCCTCACCGTGTGGTCGAGAAGATGCTCGAGCTGGCCGGAGTGGGCCCCGACGACACGGTCTGTGACCTTGGTTCGGGCGACGGACGGATCGTGATTGCCGCGGCGCAGCAATTCGGCGCGCGCGCTGTGGGCGTCGAGATCAATGGTGAGCTCTGTGAGCTGTCGTCGGAAGAGATCACGAAGCTCGGCCTGCAAAGATCCGCCCGGATCATCCAGGGTGACATGTTCGAGGTTGATCTTGGCCCCGCCACCGTGGTCACGCTCTACCAACTGACCAGCATCAACAAGCGCTTGCGCCCCCTGCTGGAGAAGAAATTGCAACGCGGCGCGCGAGTGGTGGCGAGCGACTTCGAGATTCCAGGCTGGAAGCCCAAGAAGGTCGTGGATGTGACCTCCGACGCGGGCACGGTCTACACGTTGTATCTCTACGTGCGTCCCTAGTCAGGGGCGATTCGTAAACGCCCTGGAGAATTCCGCAGGCAAAACCCAGCGCGCAGAGTCTTCCCCTTTACCCCACAAATCACTACAATGCCGTGTTCCCGGATTGCGTCCTGGGTGATCGTGGACCAGGCAGGTTGTCGGTGTCGGAAGAGGCGACGCAGCCGGGCAGTCTAATTCCGCTTTCTATTTCACTCTGGAAGGAGCACTCATGAAAAAGATCTCCCGGGCGCTGATCAGCGTCAGTGACAAGACTGGTGTCGCCGAATTCGCCGCAGGGCTCGCGGCCCAGGGCGTGGAAATCCTATCCACCGGCGGCACCGCGAAGCTGCTTCGCGACAAGGGACTGAAGGTTCGTGATGTTGCCGACCTTACGGGCTTTCCCGAGATGCTCGACGGCCGCGTGAAAACGCTGCATCCGAAAGTGCACGGCGGGCTGCTGGCCATCCGCTCGAATCCTGAACATCAGAACCAAGTGAAGAAGCACGGCATCGAGTTCATCGACCTGGTCGCCGTGAATCTCTACCCCTTCGAGAAGACCGCCGCCAGGCCGGGTGTGAAGTTCGAGGAGCTGATCGAGAACATTGACATCGGCGGGCCTTCGATGATCCGCTCCGCCGCGAAGAATTTTGAAGACGTCACGGTGGTGGTGGACGCGGCGGATTACAACACGGTGATCGAGGAAATGAAGGCCAACGGCGGCTGCCTTGCGCGGGAGACGCGTGCCCGCCTCTCGCGGAAGGCGTTCGCGACTACGGCCGCCTACGACGGCGCGATTTCCACGACATTGCAGAAACTGGCCGACGGCGCTCTGCCGCAAAACCTCCACATGAATTTCCGCAAGACGATGGACCTGCGCTACGGCGAAAACCCGCACCAGAAGGCGGCGCTCTATCTCGATCCTGCCGCGGCGGGACGCGGCCTCGCCTCTGCCCGGCAACTGCAGGGGAAGGAGCTTTCCTTCAACAATCTCGTGGACCTCGAGGCAGCGTGGCGGCTGGTGTCGGAATTCGATGAGCCCACGACAGCGATCATCAAGCACACCAATCCCTGTGGTATCGCCTCCGCCACCACCCTCGCGGAAAGCTATCAGCGCGCACTCGACGTTGATCCCGTCTCTGCCTTTGGCTCGGTGATCGCCTTCAACCGCCCGCTTGACGGCGCAACCGCGGAGGCCATGTCCAAGCTGTTTGTGGAAGCTGTCGTCGCTCCGAGCTACGAAGCGGCGGCGCTGGAAAAACTAGCCTCCAAGAAAAATCTGAGGCTGATGGATATGTCCACGACCGCGGGCGATGTGTATGGCCTGCAACTGAAGAGCGTGGGGGGCGGGTTGCTCGTCGAGGCGCCCGATACGGCAGGGGCCAAGCCGGACGAATGGAAGTGTGTCACGGAGCGAAAGCCCACCGAGGAAGAGCTGCGGGCGCTGGTCTTCGCGTGGCGGGTAACCAAGCACGTGAAGTCGAACGCCATCGTCTTCGCACGCGACGGCGTGGTGGTGGGAGTGGGGGCGGGGCAGATGAGCCGCGTCGATTCGGTGAAGCTCGCCGTCAGCAAAGCGCACGAACTCAAGCATTCGCTGGAAGGGACGGTGGTGGGCTCGGACGCATTCTTCCCCTTCCCGGACGGCGTCGAGGAGGCGGCCAAGGCCGGCGCCACGGCCATGGCCCAGCCGGGCGGCTCAGTCCGTGACAGCGACGTGATCGCGGCGGCCAATCGCTTGGGTCTAGCCATGGTGTTCACTGGCGTGCGGCACTTCCGGCACTAGTCCACCCTGATTTGGCTGGAGGGGCGGGGCTTGCCCCGCCCATGCTTATCTACCATGTCTGACTGGCAATCCATCGACGGCCACATCGCGACGCCGAGCGGCTTCCGCGCCGCGGCCATGGCGGCCGGGATCAAGAAAGCCCAGGGTGCGCTCGACCTGGCGATGATCTTCTCGGAGTCCGAGGGGACGACGGCGGCGGGCGTCTTCACGACGAACCGGGCGGCTGCGGCGCCGGTGGCGCTCTCGCGCTACCATCTTGCCACGAGCCACGGCCGGGCGCGGGCCGTGGTCGTGAACGCCGGGAACGCCAACGCCGCCACGGGCCGCGCCGGACTCGAAACTGCGCAGAAGACCACCAACGCCGCCGGCAAACTGCTTGGCGTCCCCGCGGAGCAGGTGCTCGTGGCGTCGACGGGCGTCATCGGGGTGCCCCTCAGGCCGGAACTGATCACCAAAAAGCTGCCGGCGTTGAAGCAGAATCTGTCCGTCGAGAATGCTGCCGCGGTTGCCCAGGCCATCATGACCACGGACACGGTCCCGAAGTGCTGTGTCCTCCGCAGCCAAGTAGGGGGGGAGCCAGTTCATTTGGCGGGCATCGCCAAGGGCGCGGGCATGATTCATCCGCGCATGGCGACGATGCTGTGCTTTATCACCACGGACGCCGCCATCGGACCCCGGATCCTTCAGACCATGCTGAACGATGCCGTGGAGACTTCGTTCAACCGGATTTCCGTGGATGGCGATACTTCCACCAACGACACGGTGCTTTTCCTCGCCAGCGGAGCCTCCGGCGTCGCCGTCCGGCCTGGAAACGAAAGCCGCGGCTGGTTCCTTGCCGGTCTCAGCCGACTCTGCCAGACGCTGGCGAAGATGGTCGTGCGCGACGGGGAGGGTGCAAAGAAACTGGTGACGATCGAGATCACGGGCGCCGCCTCGCCCGGCGGCGCCGAGCGCGTGGCACGGGCCATCGCCAATTCCCCGCTCGTCAAGACCGCCATCGCCGGCAGCGACCCCAACTGGGGGCGTATCCTCTGTGCGATGGGCTACTCTGGCGCCAAGGTTGACCCCACCCGGGTCGATATCCGCGTCAACGACTTCGACCTTTGCCGCAAGGGACTCGACGCCGGGTTCGATGAAGCCAAAGCCAAACTCGAACTCGACCAAAAGGAGTTGACCCTGCGCATCGATCTCCACCTGGGCCCTCACGCCACAACCTTCTGGACCTGCGACCTCACCCACGACTATATCGACATCAACGCCTCTTACCGGACGTAGTGCTCTAGGAGTGCGGCGGCTCTGCCCTGAACCGGGCGATGCAGGGCCCTGCCGCTGCTTTCCTATCGCATGGCTTCTCCACGCCAAGAATCCGGGAGCAGAACGCCCGAGTGCCGCTTCCCGGGGGGAGGCAGGCACCCACTCCGAGGGATCTTGTCCTTAGGGGAAAACTTCAAACGACCGCGCATGGCGTGGGCGGTAGACGCGGAAGTGGAGGTCGAGAGTGAAGACCTTGCGGAGGCGCAAGCGCTCGGCGGCAGCGACCAATGAGGCGTCGGCAAAGTCCATGGGCAAGTCGGCGTATTGTGCCATCAGGCTCTGCATCCGGGGCAAATCCAGGGGTTTGAGCTCGACGAGTATCAATCCATCACTTAAAACGAAGTCCCACAAAGCCTTTCGCTGCAGAGGCCGCCCGACGAAATGGAAGACCTCGGTAAGGACAGGCGAGGTAGTGAGGAGCTTTGCGTTAAGGTGCTTCAGAGTGGTTTTACACTTTGCGTGGGCCCTGTCTGAGGTTTCGAAGAGGGCGATCAGCGGACCCGCGTCACAGAGTACCAGCGCGCCGTTTGGCAAGGAGAATCTTTCTTAAGAGTTTACTGTGTTCTCGCGCATGGTTGTGGCGCGGACCCCTTGCGGGAGGAATATCGAGCTTCGAATAGACCTCCCACGCGGTCGGATTCGAACTGACCTCGATTGAGCTCCAACGGTCACGCAAGGCTTCTTTGATGACGCGTGACTTCGAACTGTTGCTGCGCCGCGTCAGCTCTTTGAGAATGCGGGCCGTCTCGGGGTCGAGGCGGAATGTTACAGTGCTGCTCATGTCTTACAAGTGTAAGACACCGCGGAGCCCGCGTCAAGGCTAATGCGCGATAGCGGGAGGGCGAAACTGGAAAATCGAAAAGCGAGACCGAGCGCTCAACGGGTTGTCGAGGAGGAGTCGGCGCGTCGAGTTGGCGATCTCGCGGTCAATCCAAAATCACAAATCCAAAATCTAGAATCGGCATTTCCGATTAACTCGGTTTAGGATAGGAGTTGACGTGCGTGGCTGCGGGGGCGGACAAAATGGGCCTGTGCGTTCCGTGGGAGGGCTCTCGATGAACATTGGACTTCCAAAAGAGGTCAAGGACAACGAATACCGCGCGGGACTTGTCCCGGCGGGCGTTCACGAGCTTGTCGTGGACGGCAACACAGTCTGGGTGCAGAAAGGCGCCGGGGAAGCTTCGGGCTTCACCGAGCAGGAATTCGTGGCCGCGGGCGGGCGAATTGTTGACATGGCTGAGGACGTCTACGCGCGCAGCGAGATGATCGTGAAAGTGAAGGAACCCATCGAGCAGGAGTATTCTCTGCTCAGCAAGGGCCAGATCGTCTTCAGTTACCTGCATTTGGCGCCGCTGCCGGAGTTGACGGGCGCGCTGCTCAAAGCGCGGGTGGCGGGGCTGGCTTATGAAACCATCCGTGATCGCCAGGGTACGCTTCCGTTGCTGACTCCCATGAGCGAGATCGCGGGGCGCATGTCCATCGTTGTGGGCAGTTACTACCTGCAGAAGCCGCTCGGGGGACGCGGCGTGCTGCTGGGCGGGGTGCCGGGGGTGCGCCCGGCACTCGTGGTGATTTTGGGCGCGGGCGTGGTGGGAATCAACGCGACAAAGATGGCCGCGGGTCTGGGCGCGCAGGTGCTTATCCTGGATGTCGACTTGAACCGCCTGCGCCATCTCGATGACCTCTTTTTCGGGCGCGTGGAAACACATCTCTCGAGCCCCATCTACATCGCGGACGCCGTGAAGAAGGCGGACCTGCTGATCGGCGCGGTACTGGTGCGGGGGGCAAGCGCGCCGCGCCTGGTCACGCGCGCCATGGTAGCGACCATGCAGCCGGGCTCGGTGATCGTGGACGTTTCCGTCGACCAGGGTGGATGCGTGGAGACGACGCGGCCGACTTCGCACAGCGATCCGGTCTATACCGTCGATGGAGTCGTGCACTACTGCGTGACGAACATGCCGGGGGCCATGCCCCGGACCTCGACGATATCTTTGACCAACGCTACGCTGCCCTACGTGCGCAAAATCGCCGCGCACGGGCTGAAGGGCGCCATCGCCGAGGACCCTTTAATCAAAGACGGCGTCAACACCTATGACGGGCACATCACCTGCCGGCCCGTCGCCGAATCCCAAGGGCTGCCTTACTGTGAACTGGACGACCTCTTGTAGCACCGAAGAGCAGCCATCAGCGGTCAGGTACCAATCATCTGCTCTCTCGGGGTCGCCGCACGCTGACAGCTCATAGCTGACAGCGACACGCGGTTTGTTTGACCGCATCCGGGCTTTCTGTTACAAATGTAATTTGTCTATGTCGCGAAAAACTGAACCGATTCGGGAGATTCTTGCCGCGCAGCGGCTGGAGCACGTCCGGTACTCCATCCGCGATATCGCCGTGCTAGCTGAAGAGCTGGCGCGCGACGGCAAGGAAATCATCCCGCTCAACATTGGTGACCCGCCGGCCTTCGATTTTGACGTGCCCGAGCATCTGATTGAGGCTGTCGCCAAGGCGATGCGCGACGGCAAGAACGGCTACGGGCCATCGCTGGGTGTCGACGAGGCGATCGGAGCCATTCGTGGTGCAGCCGAGCGCAAGGGCATTCGCAACATCCAGAGCATCTTCGTCACCTCGGGCGTGAGCGAGGGTGTGGACATCTGTCTCTCGGCGCTGGTCAACCCGGGCGAAAACGTCCTCACGCCCTGCCCGGAATACCCGCTCTATTCCGCCGTCCTGGCGAAGCTCGGCGCGCAGCCGAATGTTTACTATCTGAATGAGGATTCCGCGTGGCAGCCCGATCTCGAGCACATGGCCAGCCGGATTTTTGCCGGCACGCGCGCCATTGTGCTGATCAATCCCAACAACCCCACCGGGGCGGTCTACTCACGCGAGACGCTGGAGACCATCGCCGAGTACGCCCGCCAGAACAACCTGGTCATCCTCTCGGACGAGATTTACGACGAACTGGAGTTGGACGGCGAGACGCATGTTTCCATCGCGGCGCTCGCGCCCGATGTCCCCGTGATTACCTTTGGCGGGCTTTCCAAAGGCTACCTGGTACCCGGGTGGCGGCTGGGCTGGGCCATCGTGAGCGGACCCGCCGCGCCGCTCGCGGCCTATATCGAGGGGATGTACAAACTGCTGCGGGCACGGCTGAGCGCCAATCACGCCATCCAATACGCGGTGAAGCCCGCGCTCGAAGGGCCGCAAGACCATCTCGATGAAGTCATCGCCAAGCTGCGCTCCCGGCGCGACCTCACGGTGAAGTACTGCAACGCCGCTCCGCGCCTGAGTTGTGTGCCGCCCCGCGGCGCCTTCTACGCCTTTCCACGCATCGACATACCCGACAGTGACGAGGACTTCGTCAAACAACTGCTCATCGAAAAACAGGTGCTGGTGGTGCACGGCAGCGGATTCGGACAGGCGCCCGGGACCAAGCACATCCGCATCGTGTTTCTGGCGGATGAGGCGACCCTCGCGCGCGCCTACACGGCCATCGCCGCGTTCATGCGCGAGCATTATTCCTGAGGTCCCGAGAACACTTGACGCCGGGTGAATTTCCAGTCTGGTCTACGCTGGCGCTGGGATTCGTCCTCGGCTTGCGCCATGCCCTGGACGCCGACCACCTCGCGGCGGTCTCCGCGTTCGTCAGCGAAGAGCGGAGCGTGCTGCGCTCGACGCTCATCGGTGTCTCCTGGGGGATGGGCCACACGACGTCCTTGCTGGTCTTTGGCCTCGCGGTGGCAGCGTTCCGGCTGGCGCTTACGCCGCGTCTCTCGCAGTTCCTCGAGTTCCTGGTGGGCTGCATGCTGATCTTCCTGGGCGCCAATGTGCTCTTCCGGCTGGCCCGGGGGCGTGCCGTGCACATCCATCGTCACCAACACGACGGCGTCGAGCACACGCACCTACACGTGCACGTGGGCCAGGCGGAACACGAGCACCAGCACCGCACGATGCGCCTGGGTGGACGGCCCTTCGTGGTCGGAGTGGTCCACGGACTCGCGGGCACCGCCGCGCTGATGATGCTGGTGGTCGGCGCGCTCCCGTCGTTGCTGCTCGCGGCCGGATATATCCTGATCTTCGGCGCGGGCTCGATCGGCGGCATGACGGCGATGAGCCTCCTCATGTCGGTCCCCCTGGCGCTCGCCATCGAGCGTCTGCAACTGGTGGAGCGCCTGATCCGGCTCGCTGCGGGCCTGTTCAGCCTCGGCTTCGGCGGCTATCTCGCCTGGGAAGTGGGCTTGATCCAGCACCTGGTCCGCTGAAAGACTTGCCATGAGCGACGCGGCTTCCTCGCAGAACGCTCCGGCTCAACCTCAGGAACTTCCCGTCGAAGTCTGTCCCGTCTGCTCGAAGCGGCTCGAATTGCGCCACTGCAAGATGATCTGTCCGCGCTGCGGCTACTTCATGTCCTGCTCGGAGTTCGAATAGTTACACGGCGCGGAGCCCTGGAGACAGGCTGAGCTGATAGGTATCAAAGGAACCGGGACTTATCAGCTTCGCCGAATTCCTAATCGCCCATTTATTCCCAATGAGTGGGTAACCACCCTTGGTGCCCTTCCCACCGTGGGCTTTTTCTGAGTTCCGACACCTGAAAGTTGCGATTGGCTGGTGTTTCCCGCCCGGTCGCAAGCCGTTTACTTTCGCGGGAAAGCTGGGTAGAATGCCGAGTTTCCTGGGGGCGGCTGGCCGGCTGCAGAATCGCGGAGGGCTGAGTCCTCCGGCGGGTCCGGTGGCGGAGCCTAGGGGAGGAGGTCGTTCATGGCACTAGAGATTACTGAGAAAGAATCGAGCGGAGTCACCGTGCTGATGCTCGCGGGCAGAGTGACGCTCGGAGAAGAGAGCAACAAACTCAGGACCAAGCTCAAAGATCTTCTGGGCGAGGGGAAAACCCGCGTGGTGCTGGACCTGGCCGAAGTGAAGTACATCGACAGCGCGGGCCTGGGGACGTTGGTCGCGGGTTACACGTCGGCGCGCAACCAGGGTGCCAGCATGAAGCTGGCGAACCTCACCAAGAAATTCGACGAGCAACTGCACATCACGAAGCTGGTCACTGTCTTCGACGTCTACGACAGCGTTGCAGATGCGGTGAAGTCTTTCGGTTAGGTTCTCTGAGGGCCGCCTTGGCCGCCTCGAGCGATGTTCGAGATCGCGGCGGCCCCGGGCCAGCCGGCGCCAAGGGCGGAGCTAATTCCGGTCTACATCCCCGCCGGATTATCCAGCCAGTAGGCCGTCAGCCCCGAGAGCAGTTTGGGATAGAAGTCCGTGGATTTCTGCGGCAGCGGATTCCCGGCGAGCGCGTTCGCCCAGACGTCCTCGATGGGGGTGGGATTCATCAGGAAGGCGACTTGGGCTTGCCCGCTCTCGACCTGGCGCAGAGCGTCATCGGCTTCGCGGACGTAGCGCAGGTTTTTCTCCTCCCGGACCGCCTGGCGGTCGATGCCGAGCACCTGCTCGAGCAGCAGTCGATGGAGAATGACCACATCCAGGCGGCGCAGTCCGGCGGGGAGTTCGGGCAGCGCGGCGGCGAAGTCGAGGTCCTGTCGCGGCCGCAGGAGCGCAGCGCGGCCCGAAGCGGCATAGGTCACGAGCGACGGTTCGCGCCCTGACTCCGCTAACGTCGCGAGGAGCCGGGTCGCCCCGCTGTCACTTGCTGCCTTGATTTCCTTCCACGTAAAGAAGCGCGCCGCCCGGGAAGCAAATCCGTTCCAGTCGAATCCGGCGAGACAGTAAACTACGCGATGCGTGGGCAGGATGGTGAGGCCTGCGCTTTCCTTCCGGATGAACGTCGTCATGACGTAGTCCGCTCTCGCGTCGTTTTTCCCCTGCTCGCGGCAGTAGTTCCGGTAGGCGAGCGCCGTCTCGTAGCGGTGATGACCGTCAGCAATCACCAGTTTCTTGTCGCGCATTGCCGAGACGAGCTTCTCGATCGTGGCCGGGTCGGTTTCGCGCCACAGGGAGTGCCTGGAGCCGTACTCGTCCGTGACGGCCATCGAGGGGTTGCCCGACGCTCCTGGTTGCAGAGCTTTTTCGATTTCCCCCGCCGGGTCGCTGTAGATCATGAAGATCTGCCCGAAATGCGCGCGCGTGGCCTTCAGCAGCTCCAGGCGGTCCGCCTTGGGGCCGGAAAGCGTCTCTTCGTGGCGGTGCACCACGCCGGCGGAATAATCTTCCAGCCGGCACAGAGCGATGAATCCACGCCTCTTGTGGATGACGGAGGGCTGGCCCGGAAGGCTGTAGTCCTGCGAATACGAATATAGGGAGGGTTCGGGATCGGAAACCAGCACGCGCTGCTCGATCCACTCCTGGAAATGGCGTGCCGCGCGGGTATACACGTTGTCGGCGGGCGAGTCCGTGGCCGCTTGGCACCCGCGGATGACACGCACCAGGTTGTAGAGGCTCAGGTCGTAATAGCGCGCCTGCATCTCCGGCGAAATCTTGTCGTAAGGCTGCGTGACGACGCGGTTGAGATCGCTGACCTTCTCACGATTGTAGCGAAGCGCGCGAAAGGGGAGGATTTTCGCCATAAAGACTTGTCCGCCGAAGGGGTTCCAATCTTTCAAATTACCACACGCTTTGCGGTGCGTCGAGATTGGCTCGGGCAACGGTGGCGGCCACGGCGGAAGGTCGCATCGAGACTCCGCATGACGAGCCGGAAGATTTCGGGATAGAATGGCGCGTTCGCGGTTATTCGGTTGTCTGCGGACGCCCAGACGGAATTCTCACGGGCCGGAGATTCCCCACCCTCGCGGAAGGTTCTTCCCATGGCTGAACTTCGATTGAACCCGGTAACGCGCCGCTGGATTGTGACCGGCAAGCGCACCGTGATGCCCGACATCCTGGAGGAGACGGGGCTCTGCCCATTTTGCCCCGGCAACGAACGTCTGACCCCCAAGGCGATCGAGGAGACGCGCGATGCCTCGGGCGCCTGGACCACGCGGGTGTTCCACGACCGTGCGCCGACTTTCCAGATCGAAACACCGCTCAATCCCCGCGGCGAGGGCATGTACGACCGCATGAACACGCTGGGCGCACACGAAATCATCGTCGAGACGCCACAGCACGGCATCTCCATGGCGGCGTTGCCGGGGGAGCAACTGGGGCGGGTTATCGAGGTCTGCCGCGACCGCATCCTCGACCTCAAGCGCGACCGGCGGTTCCGTTACGTCTCGCTCTACAAGGACCAGCGGGACGTCACTCCATCGTGGCTCGCGCACAGCCATTCGCAGATTCTGGCGAGTGCTGTTCTCCCACAAATCATGCAGATCGAACTCCGCTGGTGCCAGGAGCATTACGCGCAGAAGGAACGCTGCCTGTTCTGCGACATGATCGAGCAGGAATTGCGGCAGGATAAGCGCGTCGTGGATCAGAACCGGGACTTCATCGCGCTGTGTCCGTTTGCCTCGCGCTCTGCTTACGAGGTGTGGATTCTGCCGCTCCGCCATGCGTCGTCCTTTGAGAAGGACGTGAGCGAGCCCGGCCGTGTGCGGTCGCTGGCTATTTTCCTCAAGAGCTGCCTCCAGCGCGTCGAGAACATTTCCAAGGCGCTGCACATCGTCGTACACACCGAGCCGAACCTCGAGGCGCACGGCTGGGCAAAGGGTTCTTGGCAGAGCATCGCCGACGATTTCCACTGGCACATCGAAATCAATCCGGAGATCGAGGGCGAGCGCCGCGTGCTGGGCAGTGAAGGTTTCTATTTCAATCCCATCCCCGCCGAAGAGGCCGCGCTGGTTCTGCGCGCCCTCAGCCCGGGCGCCGAGCCCGCGCCGGTGGAGTGAGGAGAGACGCTTCACATGCCGATACCGCCCGAGGCGCTCGAGGGGATCCAACTTCTGATCTTCGATCTGGACGGGACACTCGTCGATAGCAAGCTGGACCTGGCGCTGAGCGTCAACACTATGCTCGCGCAGATGGGGCTCAGGCCGCTCGCGCACGAGGAGATCGCCGGCTACGTGGGCCACGGCGTCACCACCCTGATCCAGCGTGCGCTCGGCGAAGCGGCCAGGGACGACAAGGTGGAAAAAGGTCTCGCGATTTTCCTCGACTATTACCGCCGGCACATGCTCGACAATACCGTCACCTATCCCGGCGTCCGCGAAGCTCTGGAGGGTTTACGGGACCGGCGACTTGCGGTTCTCACCAACAAGCCGGTCCGGTTCAGTCAGGAGATTCTCTCCGGCTTGGGCGTGGCGCATTACTTCGCTTACGTCTATGGGGGAAACAGTTTCGCGCAGAAGAAGCCGGATCCGGTCGGCGCGGTGAAGCTGATGGATGATACGGGCGTGCCGCGGCGACAAACGCTCATCATCGGCGATTCGGATACGGATGTGCTCACCGGACGCAATGCGGGCACCTGGACATGCGGGGTCACGTACGGCTTCGGGGCGCATACGCTGGAGATAGCTCCGCCCGATCTGCTCTTGAACGATCTCCGGGAATTGCCGCCGCTCTTGAACGGAGTGAGGAGTGCAAACCCGACTTCGTCGCGAGAAAGCAGTCAGCAGTAGGCAGTCAGCAGGGAACGGAAGAACAAGTGATCTGGGGAGGCGACGCCGATTATTCCGAGAGGTGACCCGGCAACGCCCGCCCCCAGCCTCCAACCTCGCTGGCGCAGAAGCGCATCTAACAGTCGACCGAATGCCAAACCCCCAGATTTCGAAGCATAGGAAGCACGAAGGAACCCGCAAGGGGTTCCCACGGATTACTGCTTTCCTGCGCCGGGTTGCCGGTCTCTGCCTTCTGCTTACTGCTTACTGCTTACTGCCCTCCGCCTACGGTCAGGATCAGCAGACTGCTCCGCCGCCCGCAACCGTGCCGATGACGGAAGAAGAGGAGAAGCCTCTTCCCGGGGACTGGGCCGTTGAGCTGCTGGACAAGCTGGCGAACTCACCCCATCCCGAGGCGAGTGAGGCGCTCTATCGCGCCACGCTGGCTGCCGGGCCGGAAGTCATCCCGCAGCTCGAAGAAGCTTTGAAAGACGATCGGACGGCGGAATTCGCTGCTCAGTCACTGGCCTATATCGGCGGCGAGAAGGCGATGCAGATGCTCTGGAAGCTGGTTTCCGACCCGCGCGACCTGAACCTCCGGCGGTTCTATTACGGGGCGCTCGCCGAATTCGACGCGCCCGAAGCGACCCAGACCCTGCTCGACGTCATCCGCCGTGCCGATCAGGAGCCCGACCGCACCGTCACCGAGGCCGCCATTCTGGCGCTCACGGTCCGCTCCGATCCAAAACTGCTCGAGCCCCTCCGCAAGGCGTACAAGACGATCCATGACGTCGTCATCCGTCTCGACCTCGAGAACGCACTGGAGGTGATCGAGCGCCGGTCGAAATACTTAGCCGCTCCCGGTCGGAAGGCAGGAGGGTCGATCGAGCAGGCCGTGCGCGGCTATTTCGCTCCTGCCCTCGAAACCGCGCCCCCGCCGGAGGTCCCTCCGCCGGCTCCCCGGCCATCGTCGGCGCGAAAGCCACCGACAAAGCCTGTGACAAAGTCCGCCTCTCCGAAGCCACCCGTTGACGTCCACATTCTGAACATTACGCTCTCGCCCGACCAGGCGCGCGCGCTGGCGCGGGTGTCATTCGAGGACCCCTCGGCGACGGCTTACTACGATATCGTCTTGCAGAAACGTTACGGCGACTGGTTCGTCGCCAGCGTCTGGCTCGGTCCCGAGGTTGAGAAGCAGCCCTCCAAAACCGAGCCGACGGAGCCGGAAGTCGAATGAGACTCTGAACTCGGCGCGCGAGCGACGCCGCTGGTTGCCACCTTGCAGAGCTTCCCTCATAATCGGGTTCCCATGAAATACGTTATCGTCGGCACCGCCGGTCACATCGACCACGGCAAGTCGGCGCTGGTGAAGGCGCTCACCGGCACTGACCCGGACCGCTGGGAAGAAGAAAAGCGCCGGGGCATCACCATCGATCTCGGTTTTGCGCATCTCGATCTGGCGGACGACTTGCGCGCGGGTTTCGTGGACGTGCCGGGCCACGAGCGCTTCGTCAAGAACATGCTCGCGGGGGTGGGGGGGATCGATCTGCTCCTGCTGGTCATTGCCGCCGACGAATCCATCAAGCCCCAGACGCGCGAGCACTTCGATATCTGCCGGCTTCTGGGGATTCGTACGGGGATGGTCGTCCTCAGCAAGGCGGACCTGGTCGAGAAGGAAATCCTTGATCTGACTCGAATGGAGATTCAGGAATTCGTCGCCGGCTCGTTTCTGGAGGGCGCACCGGTTGTGGCCGTGAGCTCGCGCACGGGCGAGGGTCTGGACGTGCTGCGCGCCGAACTGCTGCGGCTGGGCCGGCAGGCCGACGCCAAACCCGCGGATTTGCTCTTCCGTCTTCCCATCGATCGAGCCTTCGTGATGAAGGGGTTTGGTGCGGTGGTCACCGGTACGCTGATCTCCGGCCAAGTTCGCAAGGAAGAAGAGGTGGAGGTCTTCCCGCTCGGCCGGCGAGTGCGCGTGCGCGGGATTCAAGTGCACAACCAGGATGCGGAACGCGCCGTGGCCGGACAACGCACGGCGCTCAACCTCGCGGGCATCGAGGCGCGGGAACTCGCGCGCGGCATGACGCTGGCGCCGCCCGGCTTGTTCCAGTCCAGCACGCGGCTCGACGCGGCGATCACGCTCCTGCCCTCGGCGCGGCCCCTGAAAAATCGTAGCCGCGTCCACTTCCACTCGTGGACCAGCGAGATGGTTGTCGAGGTGGTGCTGCTGGGCGCGAAAGAGCTGCGTCCCGGCGAGCACGCCTTCGCCCAGCTTCGCCTGGTCGAACCCGGCCTGTTCCTGCCCGGCGACCGCTTCATCATCCGGCAGTTCTCGCCCGTGGTGACCATCGGAGGCGGAGTGATCCTCGACAACGACCCGCCCACACATCGCGTGGACGACGAGCGGGCCCTGGAGTTTCTGCGGGTGATGGAGACCGGTCCGCCCGAAGCGCGCCTCGAACGTGTGACCGACCGCGCGGGGGATATCGCCCTTTCCGCGCTCGTAGCGCGGACCGGATGGCGGGCGGAAGGTGTGCTAGGGCTTGCGAAGCGGCTGGAAATGGAAAAACGCGGCAGACTGCTCGGCGAGCCTCCTAGCCTGCTTGTCCACGCGGAGTATTTCCGGATGCTGGCGCAGGGCGTCCTCGAACAGCTTGAGAAGTTCCACGCCGCGAATCCGCTCGTCGCCGGTCTGACCAAGGAAGACCTGCGTGGTCGCCTGGCCCGGCGCGTGTCAGGGCAGGTGACGCTTCCCTCGGCAACACTTTTCAACGCTGTCCTGCAGGCACTTGCTGCCGAAGGCAAAGTGCTCCTTGAAGGCGAAACCGTGCGACGTGCGGGCCGGGGGATTCAGTTGAGCCCTGAGGAAGCGGCGGCGAAGGAGCAGATCGGTCTCGCCTTCGAAAAGGCCGGGCTTGCGGTACCGGGGGCCGCAGAGGTTCTGGGCGGGCTGCCCGTCGACCGCGCTCGCGCCGAGAAAATCCTGAAGATTCTGCTCAAGGAAAAGACGCTGGTGAAGGTGACCGGGGACCTGATCTTCCACCGCTCCGCGCTCGAGCGGCTACGGGAACTTGTCGGGCGGCGCAAGCAGCAGTCGAACCGCATCAACGTGGCCGTCTTCAAGGAGTTGACCGGCCTCACCCGCAAGTACGCGATCCCCCTCCTCGAATACCTCGACCGCGAACGCATCACGCGTCGCGAGGGTGATGAGCGGATTATTCTCTAGCTGTCAGTGGTTCGTTGTCCGTAGTCCGTGGCAATGGACGACGGGCATCGCGTTGACCTTCAATCGCCGCGATTCATAAAGGGCTTCAACATGTCATACACGAGAGCCACCGGCAGTCCCACAACATTGAAGTAACAACCCTCGATGCGCGTCACAAATCGCGAGGCGCGTCCCTGGATACCGTAAGCCCCCGCTTTGTCGAAGGGCTCGCCGCTCGCGAGGTAGTCGTTGATTTCCTCCTCGTCGAGCCGGCAGAAAGTGACCAGCGTCGTCTCGCAACGGACGGCCTCGATACGATCGGGAGCAGAGACCAGGCACACTGCGGTGATGACGCGGTGGGTGGTGCCGGAGAGCCTGCGGAGCATGCGGGCTGCATCGTCTCGGTCCGCCGGCTTGCCGAGGACTTCGCTGTCTGCAACGACCACCGTGTCGGCGCCGAGCACCAGGGTGTCGCGGGGCGCGGTGGCGGCCACGGCCAAGGCTTTTTCCTCGGCGGCGCGGCGCGCGAAGTCCTCCGGCGATTCGCCCGGTCGGGGGACCTCTTCAATGGAGCTCGGCCGCACCTCAACATCCAGACCGGCGCGGCTCAACAGCTCGCGGCGGCGAGGCGAAGCGGAGGCAAGGATGAGCCGCATGGGACTCGCGATTATACACTCCTGCTCTCCGTTCCACGCCGGTCGCGGGTGTGCTAAACTCAATGGCCTTTCTTGAATCACAAAAGGAGCAGAGAAGTCTTTGGAAGAGATCGGGAAGATCCTGCCCGCGGTGTTGAAGCGGCACGTTCACCAGCCGGGGCCGGCCCTGGTGGAACTGCTGGCGCCGCTGTGGCCGCGTCTGGTAGGCAAGGCGATTGCACGGCAGTCGTGGCCGGCGGCCTTCGAGGCGGGAACCCTCCATGTGGCCACGTCGTGTCCGACTTGGGCCGTGCAGCTTCGCCAGCTCGCGGAGGAAATTCGCGCGGAGATCAACGGACACCTGGGCGGCCCGGTGGTCAAGAAGCTGCACGTTCGGCACGAGCTGATGGCCGCCAGGGGGGAACCACCCACGCCCGCGCGCACGCCGCGTTCTGCGACGGAAATCTTGACTGTCGAAGGGCTGGAGGGAGCGGCCGGCCTTGGGCCGGAAATCTCGGGCCTCCTTCAGCGGTCCTTCTCCAAGTATTTTTCACGCCGTGACCGCAAGGTGCACTGATGGCTCTAACCGAAAAAGACGCCCGCTATGTGGCCCAACTGGCTCACTTGGAGCTCGCCGAAGACGAGGTGAAGAAGTTCTTGCCGCAACTCGATTCCATCCTCGAGTACATGCAGAAGCTCAACGAGCTCGATACAACCGCGGTCGAGCCGATGGCGCAGGTCACTTACCCTGCGGCGGAGAACCCGGCGCTCCGCCCGGATAAGCCGCGCCACACTTTCAGTCAGGATGAAGCGCTCGGCAACGCTCCGGAACGCGCGGCCGACTACTTCAGGGTTCCGCGCGTGATCGAGCGGGAATAGCCGCGATTTCGAAACTCGAAACTGGAAATTGGAAAATCGCAGGATCGGCAGCTTCGAGTTTCAATTTTCCAATTTCCAGTTTCGCCATCTATGGATTTGACGGCTCTGACCATCTCGGAAATTCGTCAGCGGCTGACCGAGCGCAAGGGCTCCGCTGAAGAAATAGTGCGCGCGCACCTCGACCGGATCGCTACAAAAGACCAGGAAGTACGCGCCTACCTTTCTCTTTCACCCGAGCGCGCGCTCGAGCAAGCGCGGAGGATCGACCGGAAGATTGCCGCCGGCGAACCCCTGCCGCCGCTCGCTGGAGTGCCGGTAGCCGTCAAAGACGTGATCCTTACTCGTGGCCTGCGGACTACATGCGCTTCGCGGATTCTGGAGAATTACCTGGCTCCCTACGACGCGACGGCAGTGGAGAGGCTCGAAGCGGCCGGCGCTTGCGTGCTGGGTAAGACGAATTGCGACGAATTCGCGATGGGTTCTTCGACGGAAAACTCCGGTTTCTTCCCCACGCACAACCCTCACGATCTGACGCGCGTGCCCGGAGGGTCGAGCGGCGGCTCGGGCGCGGCGGTGGCAGCGAACCTGGCTACGGTGGCGCTGGGTTCCGATACGGGCGGCTCGATCCGGCAGCCGGCGGCTTTCTGCGGCATCGTGGGCATGATGGGGACGTACGGCCGCGTTTCGCGCTACGGTCTCGTGGCGTTCGCCTCGTCGCTCGACCACATCGGGCCGTTCGGCCGCTCGGTACGCGATGTCGCCCTGGTGTTGCAGACGATTGCCGGGCGCGACCCGATGGATTCAACCTCGGCGGACGTTCCCGTGCCGGACTACGTTGCGGATCTCGATGGCGACGTGCGGGGACTGCGCGTGGGCGTGCCGAAGGAGTATCTTGCCGGGCTGAATCGCGAAATCGGCGACAACGTTCAGAAGGCTATCGATCTCTTCGCGAAGCTCGGCTGCAAGATCGAAAACATTAGCCTGCCGCACACCGATTACGCGATCGCCTGCTATTACATCATCTGCACGGCGGAAGCGAGCTCGAATCTGGCGCGCTACGACGGCGTGCGCTACGGCTTCCGCACGCCGGAGTTTTCCGACCTGCGCGATATGTACTGCAAAACGCGCGACCAGGGCTTCGGCGCGGAGGTCAAGCGGCGCATCATGCTCGGCACGCACGTCCTGAGTTCGGGCTATTACGACGCGTATTATCTCAAGGCCCAAAAGGTTCGCACGCTCATCGCGCGCGATTTCATCGAGGCCTTCGACGACGTGGACGTGATCGTCACACCCACTTCCCCCATCCCGCCCTTCAAGCTCGGCGAGAAAGTGGACGATCCCCTGCAAATGTACCTCGCCGACATCTACACCGTCACCGCCAGCCTGGCCGGCATTCCCGGTATTTCCGTTCCCTGCGGCAAGACCCCGTCGGAGCCGCACCTGCCCGTCGGCATGCAAATCTTCGCCAAACACTTCGACGAAGCGCGCCTCCTGCAAGCCGCCCACGCCTTCGAGCAAGCCGACGGGTTCGCGATCGCGTAGTTCTCGGGCGGGAGACCGGTCGCCGGTGATCTCACGCTACACTTTGAACAGGGAATCAAACCGCTTCTTGGCGTCGTCGGCGGGGGAAGAGGAACGCTTGGCGGCGCTCAGGATGGGGTTTGGAGAGAAGTAGTCGCAGAGGTTGGCGGCTTCTTTGTCGCGGACCCACTCAGCCTGGGGTTCGGAGCACTGATTGTTCTTGGAGCGGTCGTAGAACTGGCAATTGCGGCAGGAATGGAGGTCCGCGTCGCACTTCGGGCAGGTGTCACGCCTGCCCACGCGGCTGCCGGTAGGGTATTCGATCCTTTCGCCGCATTTCCAGCAGTGGAACGGCATAAAGCAGCTGCTAGGTGCCAGGTGTCAGGTGCCGGGGAGAGCTGAAACCTGAAGCACTACGTACGCGCTTCGTCCTCGTCCGCCAGCTGGGCGGCGACGCCGGGCGAGGGGGCACCGGGCAGCGTGGGTTCCTCGGGCAAGCCCTCGGGCGGAATAGCCTCGGGCGGCGGCAGCTCGACCTCGGTGAGCAGCTTGAAGTTGCGGTAGCGTTCGAGGCCCGTGCCCGCCGGGATCAGGCGGCCCATGATGACGTTCTCCTTGAGGCCGCGCAGATGGTCGACGGAGCCGCGGATGGCCGCCTCGGTGAGCACGCGCGTGGTCTCCTGGAAGGAAGCGGCGGAAATGAACGAGTCCGTCGAGAGCGAGGCTTTGGTGATGCCGAGCAGCAGCGGCCGGCCGGTGGCGGGCTTGCCGTCCTTGGCGGTCGCCCGCTCGTTCTCCTCGCGGAACCGGAACTTATCCACCTGCTCTTCGAGGAGGAAGTCGGTGTCGCCGACGTCTTCCACCTTCACCCAGCGCATCATCTGGCGGACGATGGTTTCGATGTGCTTATCGTTGATGTTGACGCCCTGCAGCCGGTAGACCTCTTGGATTTCGTCCACCAGGTATTTCTCCAGTTCCTTTTCACCCAGCACGGCGAGGATGTCGTGCGGATTGCGCGGGCCGTCCATGAGCGGCTCGCCGGCGCGCACGCGCTCGCCTTCCTGCACGGCGACGTGAACGCCGCGCGGCAGCAGGTATTCCTTCGGCTCGCCGTGATCCGGCACGACCAGGATCTTGCGCTGTCCCTTGGAAATGTCGCCGTACCGCACGATGCCATCGATCTCGGTGATGACGGCCGTCTCATGCGGCTTGCGCGCCTCGAAGAGTTCGACGACGCGCGGCAGACCGCCCGTGATGTCTTTGGTCTTGGTGGTTTCGCGCGGGATCTTGGCCAGCACGTCGCCCGGGCTGACCGCGTTGTTCTCGTGAACCATCAGGTGGGCGCGGGAGGGCATCAGATACTTCTTGGTGCCCTTCGACTTGCCGTCCTCGCTCCTGACCACGACCATCGGCTGGTATTTCTCGTCCGGAGCCTCGATGACCACCCACTGCGAGAGGCCGGTGACTTCGTCCACCTCTTCGTGGAGCGTGAGGCCCACCTCGAGGTCTTTGAACTGCACCGAGCCGCCCACTTCCGTGAGGATCGAGAAGGTGTACGGATCCCACTCGACGATGACGTCGTCCACCTTGACGGGGGCGCCGTCCGCAAACTTGATCTTGGCGCCGTAGACGACGTTGTGCCGTTCCCGCTCACGGCCTTTCTCGTCTACGATTACGAGGGAGCCGTTGCGGTTCATCACCACGAAGTGACCGGCGCGGCTGGTCACCGTCGTGAGGCTGTGGAACTTGAGGAAGCCGTTCGAGCGCGCCTCGAGGGTCGACTGCTCGGAGATGCGGCTGGCCGTGCCTCCGATGTGGAACGTGCGCATGGTGAGCTGCGTTCCGGGCTCTCCGATCGACTGAGCGGCGATGACGCCCACGGCTTCGCCCATTTCCACCACCCGGCCGGTGGCCAGGTTGCGGCCGTAGCAGCGCACGCAGACGCCGCGCCGGGACTCGCAGGTGAGCACCGACCGGATGCGGACGCGCTCGATGCCGGCCGCCTGGATGGCGGCCGCCAGGTCTTCGTTGATTTCCTGGTTGACGTCGACGATGACGTTCCCTTCGTAGTCCTTGATCTGCTCGAGGGAGACGCGGCCCACGATGCGGTCGCGGAGCGGCTCGACGACCTCGCCGGCCTCTTCGATCGATTCGACGTAGATGCCGTCCACCGTGCCGCAGTCCCATTCGGAAATAATGACGTCCTGCGCCACGTCCACAAGCCGCCGCGTCAGGTAGCCGGAGTCCGCGGTCTTGAGCGCTGTATCCGCCAGTCCTTTTCGCGCGCCGTGCGTGGAGATGAAGTACTGCAACACGTTCAGACCTTCGCGGAAGTTCGCGGTGATGGGCGTCTCGATGATTTCGCCCGAGGGCTTGGCCATCAGCCCGCGCATGCCGGACAGCTGGCGGATCTGCTGTTTCGAACCGCGCGCGCCGGAGTCCGCCATGATGTAAATGGGGTTGAGCTCCCCGGCGGTATCCTGGGCTTCCATGGCCTGGAACATCTCGTCGGCCACGCGGTCGGTGACGTTCGACCAGATGGCGATCACCTTGTTGTAGCGCTCGCCGTGGGTGATGGCGCCGTCCTGGTACTGCTTTTCGACCTCGATGACTTCCTTTTCCGCGGCATTGACGAGGTCGGCCTTGTTGAGCGGCACGATCAGGTCGTCGATCCCGATGGAAATCCCGGCGCGCGTCGCGTAAAGGAAACCGAGCGCCTTGACGCCGTCGAGCATCTGGACGGTGGTCTCGAGACCGAAACGCAGGTAGCAGTAGTTGACGAGCGCCCCGAGGCCCTTCTTGCGGAGCAGGCCGTTGATGAAGGGCATTTCTTTGGGCAGGTGGTCGTTGAGGATCACCCGGCCCACCGTCGTATTGATGAACTGGTTCTTCACCGTGATCGGTTCGGTGTGGAGAACATCCTGATCGTCGTAAGCCGTCGTCAGGTCGATCACGCGCCCCGTGAAGCGCAGCCGGATGGGCGAAAGGGTTTCGACTTCATGCGCCTCGAGGGCCAGTAGAACGTCCTCGGCGTTGGCGAACGCGCGGCCCTCGCCCTTCGCGCCCTTCTTATCCTTTGTCAGGTAGTAGATGCCCAGCACGATGTCCTGGCTGGGAATCGCCAGCGGCTGTCCGTTGGCGGGGGAGAGGATGTTGCGCGAGGAGAGCATCAGCACCGATGCCTCGATCTGCGCTTCGGGCGAAAGCGGAATGTGCACGGCCATCTGGTCGCCATCGAAGTCAGCGTTGAACGCCGTGCAGACGAGGGGATGAATCTTGATCGCCTTGCCCTCTACGAGCACGGGCTCAAACGCCTGGATGCCCAGCCGGTGCAGGGTGGGCGCGCGGTTGAGCAGGACGGGATGGTCCTTGATAGCCTCTTCCAGGATGTCCCAAACCAGCGGCTCCTGGCGCTCCACCATCTCCTTGGCGGCCTTGATGGTGGTGCAGTGGCCGGCCTGCTCGAGGCGGTGATAGATGAAAGGCTTGAAGAGCTCGAGCGCCATCTTCTTCGGCAGGCCGCACTGGTGGAGCTTGAGCTCGGGGCCGACCACGATGACCGAGCGACCGGAGTAGTCCACGCGCTTGCCGAGCAGGTTCTGGCGGAAGCGGCCCTGTTTCCCCTTCAGGGTGTCGGAGAGTGACTTGAGGGGACGGTTGTTGGCGCCACGCAGAACGCGCCCGCGGCGGCCGTTATCAAACAGGGCGTCCACTGCCTCCTGCAGCATGCGCTTCTCATTGCGCACAATGACGTCCGGAGCGTGCAACTCCATGAGCTTCTTCAGCCGGTTGTTGCGGTTGATGACGCGCCGATAGAGGTCGTTCAGGTCGGAAGTGGCGAAGCGCCCGCCATCCAGGGGCACCAGCGGCCGCAGTTCCGGAGGGATGACGGGAAGCACGTCCAGGATCATCCACTCCGGTTTGTTGCCGGACTTGCGGAAGGCCTCGACCACCTTGAGGCGCTTAGCGTTCTTGATGCGCTTCTGCTGCGAGGGATCGTTCTTCATCTTCTCGCGCAGCTCTTCCGAGAGCGTCTCGATATCGACGCGCTTCAAGAGCTCCTTGATGGCCTCGGCGCCCATGCCGGCCCGGAACTTGCCGGGGAATTCCTGCATGAGTTGCCGGTAGCGGTCCTCGTTGAGCAGTTCCTTTTCCTTGACCGGCGCTTCGCCCGGATCGATGACGACGAAGCTCTCGAAGTAGAGCACCCGCTCAAGGTCGCGCAGCGAGATGTCCAGCAGGTGGCCGATGCGGCTGGGCAGGCCCTTGAAGAACCAGACGTGCGAGCAGGGAGAGGCCAGCTCGATGTGCCCCAGGCGCTCGCGCCGGACCTTGGAAAGCGTCACCTCGACGCCGCACTTGTCGCAGATGACGCCGCGGTGCTTCATGCGCTTGTACTTGCCGCACAAACACTCCCAGTCGGTGACGGGCCCGAAGATCTTGGCGCAGAAGAGGCCGTCGCGCTCCGGCTTGAACGTCCGGTAGTTAATGGTCTCGGGTTTGGTGACTTCGCCGTGCGACCAGGAACGGATCTTTTCCGGGGACGCAAGGCTGATGCGGATCGCGTCAAATTCGCCAATCAGGCTGACTCGATCATAAGGGCTGCTGCGGAACAATGTGGGCCTCCTTTAGAGGAGAGAAAAGTTCGTTGCTGCCTTTGCCGGCGCGGCGGGTCGTGCCCTCGGGCGCGCTCGCGCGCCAGCGCATGAATCGCTACTCGCCCGGGACCGGCGCGAGCTGTTCCTTCGGTATCTTGATCAATTCCACGTCGAGGCACAGGCTCTGGAGCTCCCGCACCAGAACGTTGAACGATTCGGGCACACCCGGCTCAATCGCCGCCTCGCCTTTGACGATGGCCTCGTAGATCTTGGCGCGACCGTAAACGTCGTCGGACTTGGCGGTGAGCAGTTCCTGCAGGATGTAGGCGGCGCCGTAGGCCTCGAGTGCCCAGACTTCCATTTCCCCGAACCGCTGGCCACCGAACTGCGCCTTGCCGCCCAGGGGCTGCTGCGTGATGAGCGAGTACGGGCCGATGGAGCGGGCGTGGATCTTGTCGTCCACCAGGTGGGAGAGCTTCAGCATGTAAATGTACCCCACCGTGACCGGTTGCTCGAAAGGCTCGCCCGTCATGCCGTCGAAGAGCTGGATCTTGCCGGAGCCGGGAAGGCCGGCCTTGGCGAGGTATTCCTTGATTTCTTTTTCGGTGGCGCCGTCAAACACCGGCGTCGAGAACGGCACGCCCTCCTGCAGGGACTGCGCGTGGTCGAGCAGTTCCCCGTCGTCCATGGCCTCCACCTTGGCCGCCAGCGGGCTGTTGCGGTACAGGCCCTTCAGCTCCTTGCGCAGGAGTTCCGCCCGGTTCTCCTTGGAAAGCAGGGTGCGGATCTTGGCGCCCAGTTCGCGGGCGCTCCAACCCAAGTGCGTTTCGAGAATCTGGCCCACGTTCATGCGGGAGGGAACGCCCAGTGGGTTGAGCACCACCTCTACCGGCGTGCCGTCGGGCAGGTAGGGCATGTCCTCCTCGGGCAGGATGCGCGCGATGACGCCCTTGTTGCCGTGGCGGCCGGCCATCTTATCGCCCACGGATAGCTTGCGCTTCATGGCGATGTAGACCTTGACCAGCTTGATGACGCCCGGCGGCAGCTCGTCGCCCTTTTTGAGCTTCTGGATTTTGTCCTCGGTGATCTTGCGCAAGATGTCGATCTGCCGGGACGTCATCTCCTCGATTTCGTCGATGCGTTCGAACAGCGTCGGATCCTTCTTGGCGATGCGCATGCGCTTCAGGTTGCGCACGGAGATGCGTGCCAGGACCTCGGCGTTGAGCTCGGTGCCCTTGGTGAGCAGCCGTTTGTTGGTCTTCTCGTCGTGCAGGTCAGCGAGCAGCTTTTCGCCCTCCAGCAGCGCCGAGAGCCGCTTCAGCCGCTCGTCGTTGAGGATGCGGATTTCGTCGCTCAGGTTCTTCTCGAGGCGGGCCACCTGCGCGGCCTCGATGGACTTGGCGCGCTCGTCCTTCTCCTGGCCCTTGCGGGAGAAGATCTTCACGTCTACGACAATGCCCTCGATGCCGGGCGGGCAGGTGAGGGAGGCGTCGCGCACGTCGCCGGCCTTTTCGCCGAAGATGGCGCGCAGGAGTTTTTCCTCGGGCGTCAACTGGGTCTCCCCCTTGGGTGTGACCTTGCCCACCAGAATGTCGCCCGGCTTGAGGTTGGCGCCGATGCGCACGATGCCGCTTTCGTCGAGGTCCTTGAGCAAGGATTCCGAAACGTTGGGGATGTCGCGGGTGACTTCTTCCGGCCCCAGTTTCGTGTCGCGCGCCTCGATTTCGAACTCCTCGATGTGGATCGAGGTGTAGGAGTCCTCCTTGACCAGCTTTTCGCTGACCAGGATGGCGTCCTCGAAGTTGTACCCGCGCCAGGGCATGAAGGCGACGAGCACGTTGCGCCCCAGCGCCAGCTCGCCCCGGTCGGTGCAGGGGCCATCGGCGAGAACCTGTCCGGCGGTGACGCGCTGCCCCTTGCGCGCCACGGGCTTCTGGTTGATGCAGGTGTTCTGGTTGGAGCGCCGGAATTTGATGAGCTGATAGATGTCCGCGCCGACCTCGCGGGAGAGTTGCCCGCTGTGGCCGTCGCCCTCGACGCGCACGATGATGCGCTCGCTGTCCACCTGGTCGACGATGCCGTTGCGTTTGCAGATCACCACCGCGCCGGAATCCCGCGCCGTGACTTCTTCCATGCCGGTACCGACGAGCGGCGCCTCGGCGCGCAGCAGCGGCACCGACTGGCGCTGCATGTTCGAGCCCATCAGCGCGCGGTTGGCGTCGTCGTTTTCGAGGAAGGGGATCAGGGACGCCGCCACGCTCACCAGTTGCTTGGGGCTGACGTCGATGTAGTCAATCTCCTCGCGGCGCTTGAGCACGAAGTTGCCGGCTTGGCGCGCGTTGACCAGGTCGTGGACGATGCGCCCCTTGTCGTCCACCTCCACGTTGGCCTGGGCGATGATGTGCTGGTCCTCTTCCCAGGCGGAAAGGTAAAAGGAGTAAGGGTCGTATTCGACCGCTTTCTTTTTCTTCTCGCGCAGCTCTTCGTTGACCTTTTCGACTTCGCCCAGCTCGATGTGCTCGCCGACTTTCCAATCGCCGTCGCCGCCGTTCGAAATCGTGGCGTAGTCCACGATCCGGCCGTTGCGCACCTTGCGGTAGGGGCTCTCGATGAAGCCGTACTCGTTGATGCGCGCGTAGCAGGAGAGGGACGAAATCAGGCCGATGTTCGGGCCTTCCGGCGTCTCGATGGGGCAGATCCGACCGTAGTGGGTGGGGTGGACGTCGCGGACTTCGAAGCCCGCGCGCTCGCGCGAAAGCCCCCCGGGTCCGAGGGCCGAGAGGCGCCGCTTGTGGGTGATCTCCGAAAGTGGGTTCGTCTGGTCCATGAACTGCGAAAGCTGCGAGGACCCGAAGAACTCGCGGATGGCCGCCATCACGGGCTTGGCGTTGATGAGGTCATGCGGCATGGCCGTGGACATTTCCTGGTAAACCGACATCTTCTCTTTGATGGCGCGCTCCATACGCACCAGGCCGATGCGGAACTGGTTTTCCAGCAGTTCGCCCACGGCGCGCACGCGGCGGTTCCCCAGGTGGTCGATATCGTCCGGGGTGTAGACGGTCGGGTTCTTCCGCATCTTAAGGAGGTAAAGGATGGACAGGTAGAAGTCTTCCGGCTCGAGCGTCCGCTTGTCGAGCGGCAACTGGGCCACGGAATTTTCGGAGTGGTCCGTGGCCATGGTTCCTTCGCAGCCGCGGACGACCTCCGAGCAGACGTTCCCCTCGCGCTTGCCCACGAACATCTTCTCCTGGTCAACCATCAGGTAAAAATTCGCGGCGGGCAGGTTCCGCGAGTCTTCGAGCTCGAGCTGCGTGGACCGGTCGTCCATGCGGCTCTTGAGCTTGGTGTAGTAGCCGAGCTTGATGTTGAACTTCAGCCGCCCCACACGCGAGAAGTCGTACTTGCGCGCGTCGAAGAACATGCCGTTGAAGAGCGCCGTGGCGGTTTCGAGCGTCGGGGGATCGCCCGGCCGCATCTTGCGGTACATCTCGATGAGCGCCTCGTGGGGTGTCTTGAGCGTATCGCGCTTGAGCGTCTGGCTGATGACCGGCCCGGCGTCATCGCGCTCGGGGAAGAACACCCGGACCTCGGCAATGGCCGAATCGAGGATCGCGTTGAGCACGCTGGGCGTCAGTTCGTTGTTGGCTTCGAGCAGCACTTCGCCCGTCGAGGTGTCGACGATGTCGGCGGCGGAGAAGGCTCCCTCGAGGTCGTGGGCGTTGATCTCCACCTGCGCGATCTTCGCCTTCTGGATCTCCTTGAGCGCCGCAGGGTTGATCTTCCTCCCGGCGGGCACGATCGTCTCCTCGCTGCGCGGATGGACGATGGCCCTGGAAATCTTGCAGCCCACCAGACCCTCGGAGACGTTCCAGTAAAGTTTGCGGTCTTTCAGGCTGATGGTCTCGACCTGGTAGAACGTGTTGAGGATGTCGGCGTTCGCCTTGAGGCCCAGCGCGCGCAGGAAGATCGTGCCCAGGAACTTGCGCTTGCGGTCGATGCGCACGTAAAGGATGTTCTTGGTATCGTACTCAAACTCCACCCAGGAGCCGCGGTAGGGGATGATCTTGCCGAGGAAGTAGGTTCGGGTCGCATTGGATTCGAAAAACACGCCCGGGGAGCGGTGGAGCTGGCTGACAATGACCCGCTCCGTGCCGTTGATGATGAACGTGCCGTTCTCCGTCATCAGCGGAACTTCGCCAAAATAGACTTCCTGCTCCTTGATGTCGCGGATGCTCTTGTGGCCGGTGTCGCTGTCCTTGTCGTAGATGGTGAGCCGGATGGTCACCTTCAGCGGGGCGGCGAAGGTCATGCCGCGCTCCTGGCACTCCGTAACGTCGTACTTGAGCTGCAGGGTGACCGGGTCGCCGCACTTGTTGCAGAAGGTCACGACATTTTTGTTGAACCGGCCGCACTTCGCGCAGAGCACGTCGCCGACCTTGAAGGGATCCGTGATGACCGTGTGGCCGCAGTATTTGCAGGTGCTGCGCCGGTGGTGCAGGCCCCGCAAGCTTCCGCACTTGCACTCCCAGTTGCCGATCGAGTAGTCCACGAAGTCGAGCTGCGAGACGCCGCGGAAGTCGGTGATCGGGAAGACCGAATTGAACACCGACTGCAGGCCCACGTCCTCGCGCTCGGAGGGCAGCATATCCATCTGCAGGAAACGCTCGTAGGAGCGCCTCTGGACTTCGATCAGGTTGGGAATATTGATGATGGTTGGGATTTTGGAGAAACTAATACGCTGGCGAAAAGCGCCGTTCCCGCCGTTAGGCATTCCTTCTGCTCCTCGCGGAAGATTCCAGAGAAATTGGAGGTTGTGACGACACCAAGGCCTTATTCGTTCTGATGCAATCTGGGAGCGGGAGGATGCAAAACTCGTGCGCCCACAGCCCGGCAGTCCACAGGATGGTCGGACCTCTCGCTCATGAGGACACCTCGCCTCCCTCCCTGGCCCGGGAGGAAAGGCGCCGCCGGACGCCTGCGCGGGCATCCGGCGGGTCAGGAAATCTACTTGACCTCGACGGTCGCGCCCGCGTCGGTGAACTTCTTCTTGATGTTCTCCGCCTCTTGCTTGCTCACGCCTTCCTTGATCGGCTTCGGCGCGCCATCCACCAAGTCCTTGGCTTCCTTGAGGCCGAGGCTCGTGACCTCGCGGACGGCCTTGATCACGTTAATCTTGTTGGCGCCCACGCCGGTGAGGACCACGGTGAACTCGGTCTGCTCCTCGGCCGCCGCGGCGCCCGCGCCAGGCGCACCGGCCGCCGCGCCCGCCACCACCACCGGAGCCGCAGCCGCTGCGGAGACGCCCAGCGTCTCCTCGAGCCGTTTCACCAGGGTCGCAGCCTCCAGAAGAGTCAGCCCCTTGATTTCTTCCACCAGCTTTTCTACCCGTTCGGACATCGTTGTGTTCTCCTCCTGAACTTTGTGGTAGACGTGGCTTGAAGACCCGCGCCCACGCACGCCGACTCTAACTGCCGGCTGTTTCTTTGAACTTGTTTTCCATGACTCCCTGCTGAACCACATAGGCCACGTTTCGCGCCACCGCCGAGAGGGTGCTCGCCAGCCGCTGCGCCGGCGAGTTGAGCATGTACAGAACCTTGGCGAAGACTTCTTGGCGCGACGGCAGGCTGGCGATGGCCTCGAGGTCCTTCAGGGCCACCACGCGGCCTTCGACCACGCCGGCCTTGAAGACCAGCGTGGGGTTTTCCTTGGCGTATGCCGTCAGGGCCTTGGCGAGCGCAACGGGGTCCGCCGTGGTGTATGCCAGGGAAGTCGTCCCGCGCAGCGTCTGGGCCACTGCCTCGGCAGGAGTCCCCTTGGCGGCGCGCTCGATGAGCGAGTTCTTGACCACCTGGTATCTCGCGCCCGTACCCGCCAGCTTGCGGCGCAGCTCCGTATCCTGGGCGACGGTGGTGCCCTCGAAGCCCGAGAGAATCACCGTGCGCGCTTTCTGCAGCTCTTGGTGGAGAGCTTCAGCTTGCTTCTGCTTTTCATCCCGCTTCATGCGCCTCCCCCTGTTAAGTTCCAGCTAAGCCGCTTCCACCGATGCCAGATCGATCGCAAAGCCCGGCCCCATGGTGGACGAGATCACGATGCTGCGGACGTACCGGCCCTTGGCCGTCGCCGGCTTGGCCTTGAGCACACTTTGAATCAACGCCGCGGCGTTTTCGGCCAGCTTATCGGGCTCGAAGGAGACCTTGCCGACCGCGCAGTGGATGATCCCGGTCTTGTCCACGCGGAACTCGACCTTTCCGGCCTTGACCTCTTTCACCGCGCGCGCCACATCGAGCGTCACGGTGCCGGTCTTGGGGTTGGGCATCAGGCCGCGCGGGCCGAGCACCTTGCCCAGTCTGCCGACGGACTTCATCATGTCCGGGGTGGCAACCACGGCGTCGAAATCCATCCAGCCGCCCTGGATCTTTTGCACCAGGTCGTCGCCGCCCACCTCGTCCGCGCCCGCCTCGCGCCCCTCGCGCACCTTGTCGCCGGAAGCGATGACGATCACACGCTTCGACTTCCCCAGCCCGTGCGGCAGCACCACGGTGCCGCGCACCATCTGGTCCGCATGCTTGGGATCAACACCCAGGCGCATCGCCACTTCGACCGTCTCATCGAACTTGGCAAACGCCGCCTTCTTGAGCACCGGCATGGCGTCCGTCAGCGTGTAGGCGGGTTTATCCACCAGCTTTGCTGCCGCTTCGTACTTTTTACCTGCTTTCGACATTCTTGCTGCTCCGCAATGAAACTGGAAAATCGATACTAGAAACTGGAAATTAGAAACTTGAGCCGCATGCCATCCCGCGGATTCTATTTTCCAGTTTCGAGTTTCCAATCACGGGACAACTTCAATTCCCATGCTGTGCGCGGTCCCTTTGACCGTGGCCACCGCCGCGGCGAGATCCCCTGCGTTGAGGTCGGGCAGTTTCTGCTTGGCGATCTCCTCGACCTGTTTCTTGGTGACTTTGCCCACCTTATTCTTGTTGGGCTCGCCCGAACCCTTGGCGATGCCCGCCGCGCGCTTCAGCAGAATCGAGGCGGGCGGCGTCTTGGTGATGAAGGAGAATGTGCGGTCGTGATACACCGTGATGACGACCGGGATCACGAGTCCTTCCTGATCCTTCCCGGAGGTCTTCCCGTTGAACGCCTTGCAGAACTCCATGATGTTCACGCCGTGTTGGCCGAGCCCCGGCCCCACGGGCGGGGCGGGAGTGGCCTTGCCCGCCGCGATCTGGAGTTTGACCATTGCCGTGACCCGCTTCGCCATATGTGCCTTAACCCTTCACGTAACTAGAAACTAGAAATTGGAAACTCGAAACTGGAAACTTGAAACTCGGCCTGACGATGATACGGAGCGTTAATCGGAGGTTCTAGTTTCGAGTTTCCAATTTCCAGTTTCGTTCTCAAGGTTTTTCCACTTGATAAAAATCCAGCTCCACCGGCGTCGACCGCCCGAAAATGGTCACCATCACCCGCAGGGTGGAGCGGTCGTCGTTGATTTCGTCCACCACGCCCGTGAAATCCTTAAAGGGGCCGTCGGTAATCTTCACGTTCTCGCCGCGGTCGAACTTCAGCTTGGGCTTGGGGTTCTCGGCCGCCACCTCCACCTTGTGGAGGATGCGGTCCACTTCCTCCTCCGTGAGCGGAGGGGGCATCTGCCCCGAGCCCACGAAACCCGTGACACGCGGCGTGGAACGCACCATGTGCCAGGTGTCGTTGTTCATGTCCATTTCCACCAGCACGTAGCCCGGATAAAACAGCTTGGGCGTCACCACCTTCTTGCCGGCGCGCATCTCGATCACGTCCTCGGTAGGGATCATGACCTCCCCGAACTGCTCCTGGAGCCCCGCGGCCTCCACGCGGCTCTTCAGGGTCTCGGCGACCTTTTTCTCGAATCCCGAGTAGGTGTGAATGATGTACCAGTTTTTGCCCATGCCTGGCTTTCTCTCGGATGCCAGCCCGCTGGCTCCCTGCGCCCTCCTAGGGTCAACGGACTAGGGGGTATGCAGGAACGTCTGCAGAATCCTGCCCACGAAGTGCCGGAAGGCCCAATCGCAAATGGCGAAATAGAACCCGAACAGGAAGGTCGTTAAGATCACCATCAGCGTCGTGCCGTAGATTTCCTGCTTGCCCGGCCAAGTCACGCGCTTCATCTCGCTGCGCACCTCGGCGAAGTAGTCGCGCAGCTGCTGCCAGTGGTTCTTGGACGCGCCGATTTCCTCAGCCGTAGCTCTCGCCATCGTTCCGGTGGTCAACTCCCTTTCGTTGTGGCTCGCCGGCTTCGCGCCCGGGCTTCAAATCTCCTGGCAGGGGCGGAGGGACTCGAACCCCCATGACCGGTTTTGGAGACCGGCAGATTAGCCGTTGATCTGACGCCCCTTGAAGAACAGTGACGAGCTCCCAGTGACGAGTGACGAGCGAACATGATCTGTTTGCTTGTCACTGGTCACTCGTCACTTGTCACTTCACTTCCTTATGCACCGTATGGTGTCGGCAAGTGGGGCAGAACTTCTTCAGCTCCACCCGGTCCTGGTTCTTCTTCTTATTCTTCGTCGTCGTGTAATTGCGGTTCTTACAGTCGCCGCACTGCAATGTGATGATTTCGCGCATAACTCGGCTCTATGGTTGCAGTCCTATCTTTTTCGCTCCTCCCACGTGAAGGTCGACGGTCAGTACGAAAGGCCAACGGATGAGAAGAAGGTGTTCGCCATCCTCCCTCGCAGTTCGAACCCATATTCCAAGCTCGTCTTCGGCCTGCACATACAGATGCGCAACTCCCGGATGTGCCGTTTCGACCCCCGCAAGTTTCAGAACTCTCTGCCCCTCTTCGCTCAAAAAAATCGTGACGGTCTGTTGAGCAATCTTCATTCAAGACACGCGAGCTTGAAGCGCGAGATCTAAGATTCGTTCGAGCCTTCGTTGCGCGTCACTAGCCCCACTTTCGAAGAGATCATCAACAACCTCTTCGGCGATTCCCAAAGGCGTTCGGCTGCCATCGATCTCGACCGTGATTTCAAACTTTCCGTCCCAAGTATTGAGAGAAACGCGCTCGATGTTCGCCCGAGGGACCCTCTTCCTGAGATCTTGCTGCAAGTACCCTGCGAAGCGCTCTGTTTTGGCAACTAGCTTTTCCATCGTTTTCTGCCCTGCCAGTGCACTGCGTGCATAGTCCTCTTCGGGAATCTGCAGCTTTTTCGCGACCTCTCGTTGCTCGGGAGAAAGGGGCGGCAGTTTTTCCTTCGGAAGACCCCGAACTGCTTCCCAGTCAGTGATGCTCGTCCGTAACCCTTCAACAGAGATATCCACGGGATTCTCTTTCCTACGCAATGATTTCCGTCACGGTGCCGGCGCCGACGGTATGGCCGCCCTCGCGGATGGCGAAGCGCAGCCCCTTCTCCATGGCGATGGGCGTGATCAGTTCGATCTCCAGG
>Ga0315280_10002137_pt1 | contig 32396 bp, 26 predicted proteins | sample YL17G06_40_MG_FD_203697 | JGI IMG/M metagenome (GOLD analysis project Ga0315280, IMG submission 203697) | Sediment microbial communities from Yellowstone Lake, YNP, Wyoming, USA - YL17G06_40 | ecosystem: Environmental > Aquatic > Freshwater > Lake > Sediment | place: USA: Wyoming | collected...
ACGCCACTACCGACGCCGTGGGGCTGTATCGGTTGCTGGACGTTCCGGGTGGGCTTCGCACGCTGGCCGCATCGCACGACGGCTACCGAACGTTGGAGCTCAGCGTAGACGTCCCCGACGGCGGCGAGGCGGTGCTCAACTTCCAGCTCGACCGCGAGCCGACAACGCCGGCCTTCTCCCTCTCCCTCTGGGAGAGGGCCGGGGTGAGGGCGCACTAGGCCCACTCCGGACCGGGAGGTCACGCCCGTGACCGACCAGCAGGTTACTCTCTCCCGCCGCCAGTTCCTCGCGACGGCGGCGGGCGTTGCCCTGGGCGCCGGCGCGGCGGCGCGAGCACAGGAGGCCAGAATGCCGGACAGGCCGTGCTTCGTGATCTTCTACACGGATGACCAGGGCTACGGCGACCTGGGCTGCATGGGCGCCGAGGACCTGCTGACGCCCAACATCGACGCCCTCGCCGCGAGCGGGGCGCTGCTGACGAGTTGGTATTCGAACTCGCCCGTCTGCTCGCCGTCGCGCGCGTCAGTCCTCGCCGGCCTCTACCCGGCACACGCCGGGGTGCGCTCGATCTTGGGAGGGCACCGGCAGGCGACGGGCCTGCCCACCTCGGTGCGGACCATCGCCAGCGCGCTGCGGCCACTCGGCTATCGAACAGGGATGTTCGGGAAGTGGCACCTCGGCGTGGCAGAGGACTACCGCCCCGACGGCCACGGCTTCGACGAATGGTACGGCTTCCTCGCCGGCTGCATCGACTACTACAGCCACATCTTTTACTGGGGTGGCCAGGACCCCGTCCATGACCTGTGGGACAACGGCGCCGAGGTGTGGGAGAACGGCAGGTACTTCACCGAGATCGTCGCCGAGCGCGCGGCCGGGTTCATCGACCGCTGCGCGGCCGCGGGCGAGCCGTTCTTCCTCTACGTGCCCTTCAACGCGCCGCATTACCCGATGCACGCGCCGCCCGAGTACCTCGACAGGTTCCCCGACCTGCCGTGGGAACGGCGGATCATGGCGGGGATGCTCGCGGCGGTCGATGACGCGGTCGGCAAGGTCCTCGGCGCGCTGGACCGCCACGGGCTGCGGCGGAACACATTCGTGTTCTACCAGAGCGACAACGGCCCATCGCGCGAGACGCGCAACTGGCTCGACGGAACGACCACTCCATACCACGGGGGCACTGCCGGCCCGCTGAAGGGTCACAAGTTCAGCCTGTTCGAGGGCGGCATCCGCGTGCCGGCGATCATGAGCTGGCCTGCGCGCATTCGGGCCGGACGCGTCGTGTCCCAGGCGGGGGCCGCCATGGACATCATGCCTACCATCCTGACGGCGGCCGGACTCGACCCGTCCGAGCGCGAGCTCGACGGAGCCGACATGATGCCGATGGTCGCGGACGGCGCTCCGACGCCGCACGAGACGCTCTACTGGGAGCAGGGCGATCAGACAGCGGCCCGCCGCGGGAACTGGAAGCTGGTCCTGAACGGTCAGCTCGTGGAGGGCGCGTTGCCCGACGACAAGGTGTTCCTCGCGGACCTCGACGCCGACCCCGGCGAGCGGACGAACCTTGCGGACGCCCACCCCGATGTAGTGGAGGAGCTCACAGCCGATGCGGAAGCGTGGCGCGCGTCGATCGAGGCGTACTGGACCGAGCACCACGCCTCGGCCCGTGCCGCGACGGCGTTCCTCCCACACCCGGCACTACGCGGCGAGGCCTAGGGGCATCTCCTCGCATCGGCGTACTCCTCGTCCCGCGATCTGTACACGCCGTCGAGCACCACAGGCACGTCGCGGATCGAGGCCATGAGGTCCGAGGCCTTGACCGCGTCGGGCCACTCGGCAAGGCGCGCGCTGGAGGTCCACAGGTGGCCGGCGGCGTCCCACGCGGGCGCGCCAGCGAGCCACAGGCCGATGCGGTCCGACAACCGCTCCTTGGCCTGCTCGGGCGTCAGGCCCTCGGCGAGCACCAGCGCCACACTCGGGGCCAGCCGAAGCTCCGGGCGGCCGACCATGTCCATGAACCCGATCGCCTCACCGAGCGACCCCGGCACGCGTCCCTGCGTGACGCGAAGGTGAACCGTCACGCCCCGCTCGCCGGCTCGGACGCAGATCGCGCGCAACGACTCCGTCAGCGAGGCGCGCCAATCCTCCGCGCTCATGTTGTTCTCAGGCTGCCGGTGGAGACACACGATGAGGTCGCGGGCACCGAGTGAGGGCATCTTGTCGATCACGTCGTCGATCGCGGCCATGCTCGCGGAGTAGTCCTCGGCGACGTTGTTCACGAGTCGCAAGTCGGGGTAGAGGTCGATGCCTGAGGTGAGGTCGACGAAGACCCTGACCCCCTGTCGGCTGAGCCACCCGGATTCGGCGGTCAGCGCGGCGCTCTCGCGCTCGTGGAGGTAGCGCCAGTCGACTGAGACGCCGTCGAAGTGCTCGAAGAACGTCGGCCGGCGTAGGATCTCCTCCTCGATAGAGGATACGCCACGCAGGGGCAGCGCGCGGGCCCTTGGCCTGCCGGGAGGGACGACATGCGGGATCTCCGTCGTCGCGTCGCTGGCCAGCCTAACGTGGAAGACCCTTGTGTCCCCGCCGGCGATGACGTCGGGCCCGCTCACTCCCAGATCGGCCCCTTCGAACCCGAGCGGAACGTAGCCCGGGTCGCCCATCTCCGAGCGGTCGATCGGCACCTCCTCCGCCGACTCCACGGGGCCGATGCGCGACTCGATCGCGAATGGCCTTGGCGAGAGCGAGTTGTTGCAGACCCCGAGGGTGTACTCACCGGGCCCTCTGCGGCAGGTCACGAGGCTCAGCCCCTCCCCTACCTCGAAGAGAACCTGCTCCGTCAGGGCCCGGTCGAGCGCCTCGCGGACATGCCGTAGCAGCGGGTACGGGTTCGGCAACGGCCGGTCGACCTCGCTCGCCACTCGGGCCGTACCCGCGGCGCCGGCGAGGCCGAATGGGCTCCCAAGCACCGTGACCCGACCGGCGCCCAGCGGCATATCCGCGACTGCCGGCAGACCGCCGCATTCCAGGGTGACGACGGCTCCCGCGGGCAGCGACAGCGGGAGGAGGTCGAAGGCCTGCTCCTCGCCGAGGGCCCCGGCCTCCTGGCGGACGGCGGGACCGGTGACGCCGATACCGCCCAGCCCGCCAGGGAGCCGCGCCGCGTTGCCGGCCGTGATGACGAGGTGACCTCCGCCGCGCACGTACCCCGCGAGCTTGTCCCGTAGCTCCGCGCCGCCCGAGAGCTCGCCCGCTGCGATGAGCAGCGGGTAGCGCTCGAGCACCCACAGGGGAGCGTCGCTCAGTAGCGAGTCGGCGCAGTCGCCGTACGGCGTGGGGACCATAAAGCCCGTCTCGTCGTGGTAGTACGACGCGGCCTCGTAGCCGGGGTAGATCATGTCGAGGACGCCGTGGGTGAGGTAGTCGCCAGGCCCGTAGGGGATCGTGCCCCACACACGGTACACCTCGCCGGAGTAGAGGTGCCGGGGGAAGGTCCAGCCAGCGTCGAAGTCGAGCAGCAGGGCGACCGGAGTCATCATCGTGCCGGGCGAGCCGTACTCCCTGATGAACCGTCCGGCGCCTTGCTGGATCTCGCCGATCGGGGAGAGCTTGTCCCCGTCGAACCAGCCCGACTCGAAACCGACGAGCGCGCTGTTGTAGAGGATGTGCGTGTACATGAGCCGCTTGAGCAGGTTCAGGCTTGTCCCGTGCGTCGGTCCGTAGGCATAGCCGTCCGAGCTGCCTTCGCCGCCGTAGGCCTTGAAGCCCCAGCGGTTGAAGACGGACGCGTTCCCGAACCACAGCACGCCGTACTGCTTCCCCGCGCCACGGATGAACGAGTAGTAGACCTGGCTGTTCGGCAGCGCCTGAGCCGTCTCGGCGCCGATGAGCGTATAGACGCCCTCTTTGAGGAAGTAGTGGCCGAAGTTGAGCGACACGAGCGCCGACATCCTGTTGCCGAGGTCATCGCACATGCGCTCGAAGTGCCGTTGGAAGCGCAGGTACTGCGCCACGCGGTCGTCGCCGATCGGGTAGCCACCGGGCGCGTAGCCGCCGACATAGCGGCCGTCTTGCTCGCCGACGTCCATCCCGAGCCAGCGCTCGCCGAGCACCGAGTCGAGCGTCCGCAGCGCCTCGACCGGCGGCTTGAACTGCTGCCAGTACCCGCCCGGACCCGAGCCCGGCACAAAGCCCCAGATGTCGAACAGGAACAGGTCGCGCCGCTTGATCTCCTGCGCGAGGTCGGCCAAGTTGTCCGCGAACACGATGGGGTACGACGGCCAGACAACGTCGCCGAGTTCGAAGTCCCGAGTGTAGCGGTCGAGCTCCCCGGCGTACCCCTCGATCTTGCCGTCGTCGACCGCGAATCCGCGCAGTGTGACGAGGTGGGTTCGCCCGCCGAACGTGTCCCAACCCGGTGGCTGCACGTGCCTGCGGTCGTAGTCGGGATGCTCGCGCGTGTCCACAAGCGCGCAGTAGACGCGCGGGCCCGGAGCTGCGAGGAGAAGCAAAGTGGCGAGCGCTGTCATCGGCGACCCTCCGGCTGAGCGACATCAGCCCGGGGTTCACCAGCCGACAGGCGGACCCCTGTCAGGTGCCTGGCGGCATGCACTCCGACGCCGGCCCCGCGTTGCCCGACTGGTCCACGGCGACGACCCGCCAGTAGCCGGTCGTCATACCCAGCGGGTCCTCGAAATGCTCCGCGATGGTTGAGCCCGCCTGAGTGTCAAGCGAGGGCGTGAACTTCGGGTCGAGCGAAAGGTACACGCGGTAGTAGCATACATCCGGTTCGGGCACAGGGTCCCAAGTCACGACCGTTCGGCCGTTCTCGTGCGTCACGCGCACGCCGGTCGCCGCGGATGGCGGGTCTGGGTGGTACGCGGTTGTGTAGACGGCCAGCGTTCCGCCGGCGATCGTGTCCGCGAGGGTCCCGCCGGCCGCCTCGATGGTCCCACTAGCCGGCTGCATGTCGCCGAACCGGTTCTGCGGCACATGCGCCGGGTCGTAGACGTACTTCCGGAACGTGCCGGTGAGCTCCGCCCCCTTAGCCGCGATCTCCAGCGGCACGTCGCCATGGTACCGGTTGATCACCGCGATCGACCACGTTCCGCCCTCGTGCCGCACGGCCGCTACGCGGACGTACGGGTCGTCGCAACGAACGCCGTAGACCGTCGCCGGACCGCGGAAGAACCGCGTAAGGAGTCCATAGGCGTAGTAGTGGTCCCTGGTGGACCAGTCGCCCTCGGTGCGCTTGGAAGTGCCCCACTTGTTCTGGTACGTCGGGCTGTAGTCGTCCGGGAAGTCGGCGAACGTCCAGTTCCCCATCGCATAGGCGCCTGCGTCGATCGCACTGATCGCGGCCTCGCAGAGCTGAATCCCCACCAGGGGCTCCCGCGGCGTATCCCAGTTGGCGCAGGCGTCGTTCAGCTTGCCGTTCACGGTGCTACCGTCCTGCTTGCAGCCGAACTCGCCGAGGATGAACTGCTTCCCCCTCGACTTCGCGAGGGAGACCCCCCACTGGAGCTTGGAGAGGAACCAGGGGAAGAAGCGCTCGTCGGCGAGGTCGTAGTCGTTGATGTAGTGGTGGCCGCCGTAGATCGCGGTGATGTCGTCCATGTTCTGCGTGGCCCACTCGATCGTGTTCCAGTAGGTGATCGGCGCGGCGTCGGTCGCAAGCAGCCCCACATCGAGGTTCCGGCGCCGGAGCTCCTCGTACAGCACCTGGTGGTAGTCGCGGAATGTGGGCAGGTCGCTCGCGAGCGACCCCCACGCGCCCAGCGAGAGCTCGTTCGTCATGCAGTACCACCGGAGGTTGAAGCACCCTCGCTCGCGGACGAGGTACTCCAGGTCATCGGCGACCTTGCGGGCCCAGGCCTCGCGCTCCGCGCCGGGCTCGGTCACCGGCGGGTCCCAGGTCGTCAGGTAGACCTCGGTTCCCGTTCCCTTCAGCCGGAGGATGTAGTCGGCGGTGGCTGAGAGCTGCTCCGGCGACCAGCGGAGGCTGTGGTTGAGCCTGGCGAACGAGGGATTCAGCTCGCGCCAGCGCTTTGCGATGATGGTCTCGAGCTCCTCCTGAGACACGGGCTGCTCATGGTCGAAAACGTGGAACCCGACCCCGCGGAAGTCCGCCTGGACAACATCACCGGTGTCGATGGTTACCCGACGCAACGCGTCGCCGAGGTCCGGCCAGGGCTTGAGACGCCCGGTCCGCGCGACGGTGACGTCGTCGAACCACGCGGTGCCCACTGCGTGGAGCACCAGGTCTATCCGGGCCGATACGGTGCCGAGCGGGGCGGCGCCCATGATGATGACTTCCTCCCACCCGTTCGCCCCGTTGTTCACGTCGATCTTGCTGTGCGCGATGCCGCAGCGCTGGTCGGCGCCGTCGAGGAACTCGAGCGCCCCATAGGCGCAGCCCGGCCCCTCGACGCCCCCGGTCCGCACCCACAGCCGGACGAGGATCTCATCGCCGCGCGCGCCGGCCCCGATGGACGCGAAGAGCTGCTGGTACTGCGGCTCGACTCCCGCCGCGACGCGAATCCGCGCGCACGCGGCCCCGCCGTGCGCGTTGTCGGCATCACTGTCGAACTCGGCCTGTCCCTGGCGGCTCCAGCCTGTCAGGCCGTCTTCGAAGCCCGAATCCAACAGCAGTTCCTGCGCCGGTTGAGCGGAAAGACAGAGCGCGGCGGACACTAGGGCGGCTGGCAACACGGGATCACCTCACATCGGAAGTCGGTGCCGCTTCACCTTCTCCCGGGGCTGGCGCGGCACCTGGGCACAGGGTCCGGGGCCTCCGCTGTGCAGCTACACGGCGGAGGATCGGCGCTTCTGAAGGGCCGGCGGGAAGGACACAGGCCCTGTTGCGGCCGAATCACTGTAGTGGTATGAGAGTGGGCGGACATGAGGTCACGCGCACCGTAGGCCGCGCGGGCTGTTTTGTCGCCTCGGCCCGAAGGGGCACAAGTTGCGCACCACAGCATCGGGCAGGGAGCTAAGCGACGACCAGATCGTTGAGTTGTTCGTCGCGTACCGCGACCGACGCGACGTCGACGCGCGCGAGACGCTCATCGGGCACTTCCGCCCGCTCGTCGAATCCATCGCGAGGCAGTACTCGCGGTACGGTGAGCCCCACGAGGATCTTGTCCAGGAGGGCCTGATCGGTCTCATCAAGGCCGTGGAGATGTACGACCCCCGCAGGGGCGTGAAGTTCGCCACCTATGGCACCCACCTCGTCCAGGGCGAGATCAAGCACTACCTCAGGGACCGGAGCGGCATCATCCGAGAGCCAGGCTGGCTCCATGAGCTTAACCAGAGGATCGCCCGCGCTACCGAGGAGCTGACGCAGAAGCACGGACGGTACCCGACGGTCGCGGAGATCGCCGAGCTCGTGAACGTCGAGGAAGACGCGGTCATGGAGGTCATGCGGACCCGGACGACGTTCCGCGTCGGCTCCCTGGACGCTCCCGAGGACGAGGGTGACACCGGCCCGAGGCTGGACCTAAGCAAGATAAGGGCCCACCACACTATCCCCTTCAGCCTCCCGATCGAGGATCGCATCGTGCTGACCGCCGCGATGCAGAAGCTGAAGCGGCTCGAGCGTGAGGTGGTCGAGTACTTCTTCTTCCGCGATCTCTCACAGACGGAGATCGCGCGGCGGCTGGGGATCTCCTGCAACTACGTCTCTCACCTGATCCGCTCGTCGCTCAACAAGCTGCGCCGGAGTCTCGTAGCCCAGGAGCATCAGGAGGCTTCTCTCCGCGTCCGAGCGGCGCTCGACCGGCGGAGAGCGTTCCTTGATGCGCGCGAGCGCGCAGGGGCTAAGGACCCGGTCACGGGGCTGTATCTCACTCCCCAGCTCGAGGACCGGCTGCACGAAGAGGTGCTCAGGTCGCGGCGCTATGGCCACGAGCTGGGCTTCGCGCTCATGGAGGTCGAGCGGTTCGGCAAGTTTGTCTCCGAACACGGGGAGCTGACCGGCAATCAGGCACTGACATCCATCGCGCAGATCCTAGTCGCCAACCTGCGGCGGGTCGACTTCGTGGCACGCTACGGCCAGCTCGGCTTCGGCTGCGTGCTGCCGCACACGAGCGACGCGACCTTCAGGGTCGTGGAGCGCCTCGTCAGCCGCGTGTCGAAGGAGCGGCTCGGGTCGCTGACGCCGCGAGCGAAGGGCCTCCAGCTCAGGGCCGGCGTCGCGGCGTTCCCCGTCGACGGGCTTTCGGCGGACGACATCTTCGAGGCCGCTCGCGACGCCCTGAGCAGGGCCTCCGAGAGCACGGGACCGATTCTACGCGCACGGGGCTTGAGGCTGGACGAGGGGCTCCTCGACGGTCCGTAAGACGGACGGCGAACGTCTGAAGTGGCACGCAGCCGCGGAGGCCCCCGAACGTCGAAGTAAGTGGGCCCGGGGCCGCGGCAGGGAGTGATCTCATGGGCAGACGCGCACCACTAGCGGCGTTCGTGTTGTTGCTTGTGTCCACGACTATCGCGCTGGCGGCCGGCAAGAAGATCGTGTTCTCGCCCAAGCCGGGCACGACGGTGCCGTACACGTTCGAGGTGCGCATCGCCGGCCAGGCTCAGGCCGCGATGGCGCAGGGCCAGTCAATGGACCTCACCTCAACCTACCACGGCAAGTTCGTTGACAAAGTCGAGGACGCGAACCAGCGGGGCGAGCGTCTCTTGTCGCGAACGTTCAGCGAGGTTTTCGCGAAGGAAGGGCCGCCGGACGGCGACGGTGAGGAGAAGGACATCCTGTCAACGCTCGCGTCGGCTTCGTTCCAGTACGTGCGCGACGCGCGCGCGAGGCTGCTCGCGATCGATGACAAGCCGGTGTCGGAGCTGTCGCTCATGGAGCTGCTCGACGTGCAGCACCAGTCAATGAACCCGGTCCTCCTCTGTCACATCTTCGCCCCGGTGGTGCCCTACCCCACCGCAGAAGTCTCACCGGGGATGCAGTGGGAGGCCGGGCCCGACCTCCAGATCCTGAAGGACATCAAGTCCGTCGAGGCGCCCACCACGTTGCAGGAGGTCAAGACGATCGACGGCATCGAGTTCGCGATCATCACGTCCAAGCTCTCTCTGACGATCGACACCCCGCTGGCGCTTCAGGGCGCGCCGCAGGGCACTCCCGCCCTCAACCTCAAGGCGCAGATCAAGGGCGACCTCAAGCAGTGGTCCTCAACGGCTAACGGGCTGGTGGCTCGGACGGAACTCGAGGGCGAGATGATCGCCGGCCTTGGCCCCGCGAACGGCCAGCCCCTGTTCGTGATCAAGGTCGACAAGCTCGCCGCCATTGTCATGTATGACAAGGAGGCCCAGCAGTGACGCGCGCCCGCGGGTGGCTCCTGTTGGTGGGAGTGTTGGCTGTAGCCGCCGCTGCCGCGTCGACGGCGGAGCCCCTCGAGCTGCGCTTCCACCCGGAGCAAGGCCTGGCGGTCACCTACGAGTTCACCGCCGACGGAGAGCTGACCATCTCCATGCCCGGCGGCACACCGGAAGGGCACGCGATCCGCGCCTCAGGCAAGTACACCGATCGGCTCGTGTCGGTCCAAGGCGATCTGCGCAAGATCGAGCGGCGCGTCAAGAGCATGACCGTCGAGTTCGGCGGTCAGAAACAGGAGATGCCTACGGAGGTTCTGGCCCAGGTGCAAACGATCGTCATGGACGAGCTCGGCGTTCAGGTCGAGAGCCAGTCCGCCGGCAAGGGCGCCGCGGCGGGCACCGATCCCATGGAGATCCTGACCGCTGGCCTCGGGTTCATCCCCTTCTGTGAGAAGGCCGTCAAGGTCGGCGACGAGTGGGACAACAGCAAGGCGATGACCGTCCTGTCGAAGGACCTAAAGGTGTCCGCTACGACGACCCTCGAGTCGACTTACGACTCGGCGGGCATGCAAGTCGCCCTCACGCAGACCGAGTTCCGTGTCGAGGGTAGCATGAAGCCCGCCCCGACCCAGGGCCCCGGCCCCTCGCCCGTGATGAGCGTCTCCCTGCAAGGCGCGATTCTCCAGTCCTCCAGGATCGAGGACGGATGCCTGCTGGGTGTGAAGTCGATCATGTCCGGCAACGCCACGATGGAGATGCCTGGCGTCGGCTCGATGCGGATGGAGCTGAAGGACATCAACATGCGCCTGCAGGTCGCGGGATGAGACGCGACCGCGACGGGAAGGATCTTATGCGATGAAGTCTGGCGTTCTGCTGAGCGCACTCGTGGCGGCCGTCGCGGCGGCGGCGCTGTCGGCCGCTGATTCGCTGACACTCGCTTATACACCCGAGCAGGGCCTGCGGATCCCGTACGACATCCACGTCTCCGGGCACTACAAACTGCGCGTTACGGGCCAGCCGACACAGGATGCCAAGCTGACCGTAGACGCGCGCCGCATCGACGTCGTCAAAGAGGTCGACGGCAAGAAGATAGTGCTCGAGCGGACGATCGAGAAGGCTGTCCTGAAGCGAGACGGCACGAAGGTCGAGCTTCCGGACAAGGTGATCGGCGAGCCGATCCTGTTCGACGTCGACGCGCAGGCTCACGTCGAGTCCCAGAAGGAGGACCCCTGGCCGGATGGCGTTGACAGGTTCTTCCTCGAGGCGCTCAACCTCGTGGAGACGGTTCCCTTCGCCCCCGGGGCGGTGGAGATCGGCGACACGTGGGACGCGTCGATGCCCAGCGAGAAGAAGGAGCAGCCGGGCGTCCACCGGGTGCGGTACAAGTCCGAGGGGAAGCTCGTCCGCGTCTACGACAGCGACGGGATGGCGGTCGCGCTCATTGCGCAGGAGGTCGACTCCGAGTTTGTCGCCGATCCGCCGAAGGGTCAGAGCGAGGGGCCGCCGGTATCGCCGCGAGTATCGCTGAAGGGCAGTATCTTGCAGTCGAACAGGATCGAGGACGGGGCCCTGCTGGGGATCCGAGGGCGGCTGGTCGAGAAGATCGAGTACGTCCTCCCCAACGGGGAGGTGTTCGCCACTGAGGAGATGCCCGATCTGGAGGGCAGGCTAGAGGTGGCGGCGGAGTGATGGCGCTGCCGGTTGCCGGCCGGCCGGCATTGCCCTGCTGACCCGGGGGGCGACGGTGGGCGAGGCTCGCTGCATTGTCTTCATGTTCGGTTTCCTGGGGACGATCATCTGCGTCTACATGCTCCCGCGGATGGTCATCGACGGGATCCTGTGCGGCGCTGAGGCGATCATCTTCGGCGCTCTCATGCTCGTGCTCATCGGCGGGGCGGCCAGTCTGTTGCCCCTGTCCCCGCTTGGCGCCGCGCTGCTCGCGGTCGTTTTCGTGTTCGGCATGGGATCGCTCCCGTACATACGCCACAGGCTCCAGCACAGGGGCCTGGCGGCTATCATCAACCGCGACATCGACGACGCCAAGCGCGCCATCGCTTTCGACCACAAGAACGTCTTCGCGCACCTCACTGTTGCTGAGCGTCTCTTCGAGCTCGGCCGGTACAAGGAGGCGCGCGCCGAGTTCGAGGCCACGCTCGACCTCGATGCGGGCGAGAAGAAGGCGAAGCGCGGCATTGAGGACTGCGACAAGATGCTGAGCATCGCGAAGGGGGACACGTGGCTCTGCTATGTCTGCGGCGCCGCGAACGAGCCCAAGGCCGTGCAGTGCTTCAAGTGCAGGACTCCTCGCGGCCGACTGATGCGGCAGTCGAAGGTCCACCTGTTCGCCGTGTGGGGCGCGACCGCGGCCGAGGGGGCCGTGGTTGTCATGATGCTCACGAACGCGCTGAGCATGCTCGCCGCGTTCGGGCTGTCCGTGCTGATCGCGATCGGGTTCTGGCTCATCTACAGCTTCGGGTCGCCGATGGAGGACTAGCGATGATCAGGCAGGGAGAGCCGCTCCCTCTCCCCCCGGGAGAGGCGGTTGAGCCATGAAGCTCATCGTCGGCCTCGGCAATCCGGGTTTTCGCTACCGCAACACGCGCCACAATGTCGGCTACATGACCGCCGACCGGATCGCCGAAGCCCTGCACACGAAGATCAGCCAGCGCGCCTACAGCGGCCTGGTGGGCCGCGGCGTCGAGGAAGGCGAGACCATCGTTCTCCTCAAGCCCACCACCATGATGAACCTCAGCGGCCGAGCGGTGTCCGCGGCCCTGGAGGACCTTGAGCTGTCGCCCGAGGACTTGATCCTGGCCTACGACGAAGTGCAGCTCGATGTCGGCAGGATCCGCATCAGGCCGAAGGGCTCCGCGGGCGGCCATCGCGGAGTGACGTCGGTGATCGCGGTGCTGGGCACCGAGCGGATCCCGCGCGTGCGCATCGGGATCGGCGGCTCGCAGCGGCCCGACCTGGTGGACCACGTGCTCGCGCCGTTCAGCCGATCGGAGTGGGCTCGCGTGGCGCCTGCGCTCGATGACGCCGCCCAGGCTTGTCTCATGATCGTGCGGTCGGGTATCGAGGCCGCGATGAACCGCTACAACGGGCCGGAATGACCCCCTTACTCGCACTCGCCGCCGCCTACGTGGCCGGCATCCTGCTTGGGGCCTACGCCGATGTCCCCGTACCCATCGGCGCGCTGGTCACTGTAGCGACCGCTGCGGTCGCGGCGCTTCTGGCCTGGCGTCATCGTGAGGGGTCCGCAGTACCCGTGCTCCTCGTCTGCGCCGTCGCGGCCGGAGCCACGTGTTACGAGACGCGTATGTCGCCTGGCGCTTGGGACCCGTCCCGGCTGCCGAAGGGAACCGAGGTGGTCGTGCTGGGGCGTCTCGTCCGGGACCTGCCCGGTGGCGACAAGGCCCGGACCGTGGCCCGCGTGCGAGCTGCCCGGGTGGGCGACCGGGTGATCCCGCTACGGGGCAGCATCGTGCTGGACGTGCCCGAGCCTCGTGCGATCGGCGCGGGGCACGACATCGCTGCGGTCGGCAAGATCGGAGTGCTCCGGCACGCACGCGAGCCGGGGGGGTTCGATGAGGCCACCTACTACGCGAACCGCTTCCGCGCCTTCTGCACATTGAGAGACGCTTCGGTTGTGCCGGCCGCGACACGGGGCCGGCTCACCGGCGCCGACCTGCGTTCCGCCGTGATCACGAGAACGCGGGAGCTGTCCCCGTCCGGCCGCGAGGGCCTTACGGCCGACGTGATGCTCAGCATGGTGTTCGGTACCGCGTCGCTCGACTTCCCCGAGGAGGTGTTGGATCGATTCCGCCGCGCCGGCACAGTTCATGTTCTGGTCGTGTCCGGGGCCCAGATCGGCGTGCTCGCCGGCGTGGCGGGCTGGCTCTGCAGGCGGCGCTCGTTGTCGTACTCCTCGGAGGCCGGCCTGCTGGCCGTGCTCGTCGGCGCCTACGCGATGATGCTGCCGCCCGAGGGGACGATCCTGCGCGCGCTGGCGCTTCTCGCCGTCCTGGTGGGCGCGCGGCTGCTGTACCGCCAGGTCAATGTCGCCAGCGCGCTCGGCGTGGCGGTCTTCGCGATCCTGGTGCTCGCGCCGAATGAGCTGTTCGACGTCGGCCTACAGCTCTCAGCCTTGGCGGTGCTGGGAGTCTATATCGGGCACTTGGCGCTGGGGCCGAGGAGCTTCCCCCGTCTGCGGCGACGCCCGGTGGCCTGGGTGGGAGCGTGCGCGCACGCGATCGTGGCTTCGAGCTTCGGCGCCTCGCTCGCGACCACGCCGCTGATCGCCGGCGTGTGGGGCACCGTGTCACTGGCCGGGCCGGTCGCGAACCTAGTGGCCGTGCCTCTAGCGTGCTTCCTCACGCTGCTCATGTTCGTCTCCGCGCCGCTCGGATTCGTCTGCCCACCGGCAGCGCGGGTCGTGAACCAGGCCGGAGCCTGGCTAGCCGACGCGGTGGTCGGGGTCTCGGGGGCGGTCGGCGGCCAGCCTTGGGCGGCTGTCACTGGGCAACGGTGGCCCGCGTGGGCGGTGGCGGCGGCTTACCTTGTCCTCGCCGTCGCCGCCGTGTGGCTGCTGCGCAGGCGCCGAAGGGCATCGAGTTCGTCCTCGGGAAACGACCGCGAACGATGACCAGCCCTACGACCAACGCGCCGGAGTGTCCGGCTCACGAGCCCCGCGAGCTACGGGAGCGACGCGTGACTCTCGCGTCGGCGCTCGAGCAGAGCGGCCCTGTTCTCGCCCTCGTCGTCCTCGTGGTCCTCGTCTTGGCGTCTGTGCCTGCATCGCGCACGTGGGAGAACTGGCGCAACATCAGCCGCCAGACCGCGGTGGTCGCGATCCTCGCCGCGGGCGAGACGATCGTCATCGTGTCCGGTGGGATCGACCTCTCCGTTGGCTCGCTCATCGCGTTCACGGGAGTGCTGTCCGGGCTGGCGATGAAGATCGGCGGCGTGCCCGCGGGGCTTGCGTTCCCGCTGGGCGTGTTGGTCGCGCTTCTGTCGGGAGGGTTGGCGGGGCTCGTGTCCGGGATGGTGACAGAGCTCGCGAGGATACCGAGCTTCGTGGTCACGCTCGGGATGATGGGCATCGCGTCAGGCACCGCGAAGCTCGCATGTAACGGCCTGAGTGTCAGCGGCCTGCCTTCCGAGGTGAGCGGTCTCGGCCAGGCCCACGTGCTGGTGGTCATCCCCGTCGCGGGTTTGCTGGCGATCGCGGTTACGGCCCTGGGACAGCTTGTGCTCGGCAGAACCAGGTTTGGGCGAGCCGTCTATGCGCTCGGCGGAAACCGAGAAGCGGCCCGCCTGTCAGGCATTCCAGTGAAGAAGCTCGGCGTCGCATGCTTCGTCCTGTGCGGCACGCTGGCCGGCCTGGCCGGGATCGTATCGATGGCGCGGATGGGCTCGGCACAGTCCACCGCGGGGGAGGGGCTCGAGCTACAGGCTGTCGCCGCCGCGGTGATAGGCGGCACGAGCCTGATGGGTGGCGAGGGCTCGATCGCGGGCTCGTTCATCGGCGCCCTCATCATGGGGATCATCGCAACGACGCTTGATCTGATCGGCGTCTCGCAGTTCGCCCAGCCGGTGGTCATCGGCTCGCTGATCATCGTCGCCGTGATCGTCGATCGCGTCAGGCGCAGGCGTCGGGTGTAGGGCTCACAGTCCCAGGACCTGCCACTCCCTCGCTGCCGCGCCAGGTTGGTCGGCGCTCACGCAGATTGTGATGTTGGCTTCTCCGCCCTGTGCGCGTGTGAAGCCCTGATCGTCGACGGTGATGTGTACCCGCTCGGTCGCGCAAGTGTCGGGCTCCGCGGCCTGCAGCACCGCCATCAAGTCGAACAGGACGGGTGGATAGGGGCCGCCCCAATCGCGGTACATGCCTGACAGCTCCGAGAGCGCGACACACCACTGCGATCCGCTCGCCTTGAGCCGTTCCATCTGTTCCGCGGTCGGGACGATCCGGCCGCACACGTCGAGTCCGACGAGCGTGTACTCAAAGCCGGCCGCCGCAACCGCCTTCGCGGCCGCTATGTCTTGGACCACGTTCCACTCGGCGCTCGGCTCGGCGGCGCTGTTGTACCCGATCTTGTACGAGCCGGCCATCGCGACGAACCTGGTGATCTTCCGCGGCAGCTCCGGGTCGATCTCGAGCGCCGCGGCGATGTTTGTCTGCGGACCGATAGCGATCAGCGCGAGCTCGCCGGGCCGCTGCGACGCGAGCCGTGCGATGATCTCCGGCGCGGTCTCCTCCGGCGCGACGTAGTCATCCTCCTCGCCCCACTCCGCATAGGCGTACTTGGGCGGCTCGCCCGGCTTGTTGTGGCCCGGGTAGACCGGGATATCGTCCTTGCCGAGCGCACTGAGCAACTTGTGAACCAGCCTGGCGCGGGCAAGGTCGGGGTCATGCTCGGTCGTGATCGCCACAACCTCCAGACCGGGGTGCCTGACGGCGCACGCCACCGCGTAGCAGTCGTCCACATCGGAACCGATGTCGGTGTCGAGGATGGCCTTGAGCGGCGCCTGTCCGACGCCGACGAGGCCGCAGAGTGCGGTGCAGGTGAGGCAGTAGGTGATCATGGGGCATCCACCGTTTCCAGTTCGCGCGTGGAGCGAAGGCCGGGCAGGTCCACGCCGTAGGCCCTCGCAAGCACCTCGGAGATGTGAACGACGTTCACGGGCAGCCGGTGACGCCGCGTGCCCAGGGCGAGCTGGGTGATGCAGGCCGGACACGCCGTAGCGAGAACGCCCGCGCCCGTGGCGTCGACCGTGTCCATCTTACGCTCCAGGATGACGCGGGAGATCTCTGTGTGCTCGATCCCGTAGGAGCCCGCGCCGCCGCAGCACCAACTCGCATCGCGCATCTCGACGTACTCAAGGCCGTCGATCCGGCTCATCAGGTCGCGCGGCGGGCCCGCCAAGTCCTGATGTCGCGAGAGGTGGCACGGATCGTGGTAGGTGACGCGCGCGGGGACTGCGTGCGTCGGGATCTCGCCCAGGTCGAGCACGTACTCGGCCAGGTCGCGGGTCAGCTCGGGGATCACGTCGAGCGCCGGGTCGTCCGCTCCGATCAGCTCGGCCGCGTGCCGCAGGTGGCTTGAGCACGAGCCGCAGTCGGTGACGACCGCGTCAAGCGGGCCCGCATTGGCGAACACCGCAGCCGCCGATCCGAGCAGGCGCCTCGCCGCCTCCCAGTCACCGTACACGTAGGCGGGCAGGCCGCAGCAGGCGTTTTCGAGCGGCACCACCTCGCAGCCCAGCGCTGAGAGCAGCCTCACCGTCGCCTCGCCCGCATCGGGTGCGAGCATGTTGACTCCACATGAGATGAAGTAGCCCACTCGCGGGCCCGCGCCCGCGGCCGACGGCCTCATCCGAGACAGGCGCCGGGTGAGCACCTCTCGAGGCGGCTGCCCCAGCCAGTCTACCGCAGCCGCGGCTCGCGGCTGGAGGCGCAGCAGCCCGAGTAGCTCCGCGGGCCGCACAAAGCCCCAGTTGATCCCCCTGAACGCAAATGCCGCGGCCGTCTCGAGCTTGTGGCGGTCTGCCAGCAGCTCCCGGAACAGGAGATCCGTGGCGAGCGACTTCCCCCAGCGGTCGAACCACTCCGCGCGCGCCCGGGCGACGATCAGGTCGGTCTCAGCTCTGGGCGCACAGGCCTCCACGCAGGCCCTGCAGAGGAGACACTCGAACACGACCGGCTCCAGATCGCGGGAGAACTCCAGGCGCCCCTCGGCCGCGGCGCGGATGAGCTGGATCCGGCCCCGGCCGCACGAAGACTCGACTCCCGTGGCCTGAAACACAGGGCACGGTGGCTGGCAGTAGCCACAGCGGTTGCACTTCTTCGTCTCAGGCAAGGCCTCGTGTAGGACCGTCATCAGGTATGTGGACTCCCGATCGAGGAGGCCGGCGAGGAGGCGTCCTGGTTCGCGAGGAACCGGCCCCTGCTCTGCCGCATCGCGCGGCACTGAGGAGGGTACGCCAATGCCGACGCCAGCCTGTCTTTCTCCCGCGGTCATCCTGCTCCTCTGCGCGTCCGGCCTCGCGCAGCCGCCCGTCGAGCGTAACATCCTCGACAACCCCTCTTTCGAAGAGGTCGACGGCAAGGCCCCCGTCGGATGGGCGGTCGATCCGGGGCGCGCCGGCGCTCGCATCATCGTCGTTGAGGGCGCGGGGCGGTCGGGGAAGCGGGCTGTGAGGCTCGAGAACGACACGCCGATGGCTCCGAACGTGTTCGGGTGGATCCACACGACGGTGAACCTTGAGGTCGGACGGACGTACACATTGAGCTGCTACGCCAAGGGCGCCGAGCCCGGCACCGCCTGGATCGGCACCGGGAAAGACTGGCAGTTCCGGTTTCCGCTGCCACATTCGGACGACTGGACCCGTGTGGTGGGCACCTTCGTGGCCGACGCGCCGCAGCTACTCATCATGATCAACACGGACTCGCCTACCCCGGGCTTCCTGGTGGACGACGTGCAACTCGAGCGCGGCGACAAGGCGACCGAGTTCAAGTTCGAGCTGCCACCCGCGCCGGGCGACGCGACGCTGGAGCTCATCTCAACGGACATCCCCTCCGCGGGCACCAATCTGATCGCGAACGCGAGTTTTGAAGATGCGAACGGGGACGTGCCGGCTGGTTGGATGTGGAGCCAGCGGAACACGGACGCCACCGCGCGGCTCGACGACACGCAAGCCCACTCGGGGAAGCACTCGCTCAAGCTCACAAACGGCACCCCCTTCGGCGCGCACGTGTATGGGCTACTCTCTTACAACACCCCCATCGAGGTGGTGCCCGACGCCGACTACACGCTTAGCTGCTACTACAGGACCGTCGACACGGGCATCGCGTGGATCGGCGGCGGCCCGGACTGGCTCGTAAGGCTCCAAGCGCCGGAGACGAACGGACAGTGGCAGCGGGCGACGCTAACGTTCCACACCGGCGGGTCCCAGCGCGACTTCCAGCTCCTCATCGCGACCGAGTCGCCCACCGCGGGAGTCTGGATGGACGATGTCAAGCTCGAACGCGGCTCAGTGGCCACGCCATTCGGAGAGGACGGCGCGGAACCGCGCCCGTCTCTCTCGCTGGAGCTGTCCCCGGAGACGGCCGCGGCGGAGACCCTCGACCTGCGGACCTGGGTCGGAGTGCCGGACGCTCTGGTCGGTGCGGAAGTGAGCGCGCGCCTCCTGATCGGCGGCAAGGAGGTGGCCGCGCCGGCAACCCGGGCCGACGCGGCCGGGCTCTCGGTTTTGCGCTTGCGGTACGGCTTGAGGGACGGCGAGTGGGGCCCGGCGGAGCTGAAACTCGCGATGTTCACCCCTTCTGGGGAGGAGGTGGCGACGGCGGACGGCGCGTTCACGGTCGTGTCGGCGGCTCAGCAGCGGTCGCGGCTCGCGGAGATACGCCGGCGCGGCAAAGCGCTCCGCTCGAGGCTCGAAGATCTGAGAGGGAAGGGCCTCGACGTCGCCTACCCACTCGTCGGAGTGACGGTCATCGAGCAGTTCTCGCCGTGGATCGAGTCCGACCTTGACAACCGCCAGGTGCCCCGCGCTCGGGATCAGATCACCGAGCTGGAGGCGGTAGCCGAGACGTGCGCGGCGGAACTCGATAGGGTGGAGCGAGGCGAGCTGCCGCCCGTCCCGCGCTACATCACCTCACCCATCACCATCGCCGACAACGCGTTCCGCGCGACTGTAAGCTACCCCGACGGCCGCACCGAACAAGACTGGCCGGTCACCTTCACCGGCTATGGGCACTTCGACTCCGTGAAGCGCGACATCGAGCTCATGCCGGACTACGGGATGAACATCATCCAGATCGAGTTCGGCCCGAACTCCGTGCTGCGCTCCGAGGACACGGTCGACCTGTCCGTTGTGAACGACTACCTGAAGCTCCTCGACCGCGCCGCGGCGGCGGGAGTGTCGGTGAACCTGTTGCTGTCGCCGCACTACTTCCCGCAGTGGGCCTATGACAAGTGGCCGGAGCTTCACACCGTGCAGGGCGGCTTCAACCAGTTCTCCGTCGACTCGGCGCACAGCAGGGCGGTGCTCGAGAAGTTCCTCCGCGCGGTGGTCCCGATCCTCGCAACGCATCCGGCGCTCCACAGCTTCTGCCTCTCCAACGAGCCGATCTACCGTGACCCGTCTCGGGACCCGGAGAACCGCCGGGCGTACAACGAGTGGCTCGCGGCCAGGTACGGCACCGTCGAGGCCGTCGCCGCCGCGCACGGCGCTGTCTATGCGACCTGGGACGACGTGCCCATCCTCCACGGGCCCGACGAAGGCAAGATGACGCGTCAGGCGAGGTACGACTACTGCCGGTTCAACAACGAGCGCTTCGCGGGCTGGCACGAGTGGATGGCGGACATCATCCACGAGCTCGCGCCCGGGGCGAAGGTCCACGCGAAGATCATGAACACCGTGTTCTCAGTGATGTCGACCGACCTCGGAGTCGATCCGGAGCTCTTCTGCGAACTGTCGGACATCGCAGGCAACGACTGCTGGAAGTACTACTCGCATGGACGCGGGGAGTACGCGAGCGGGTGGATCGGCGAGAACGCTTACTTCGACCTGCTGCGGTCGATCAGAGCCCAGCCCATCTTCAACTCGGAGAACCACGTCATCCCCGATCGCGACACGGGTCCGGTCCCGCCGGAGCACATCAGGAACATCATCTGGCAGTCCGCCATCCACGGCGAGGGCACCTCCACGATATGGGTCTGGGAGCGCGCGAACGATCCGAAGTCCGACTTCGCGGGCAGCATCATGCAGCGGCCGGCCTGTGTGGAGTCGCACGGCCGGACCGGGCTCGACCTGCTGCGACTCGGCCAGGAGGTCAGCGCACTCCGGACCGCGCCAGCCAGAGTCGCCATCGTCTATTCCATCGCATCGCTGAACTACAACGGCGACTACGAGCGTCTGCTCTACCGCGTCTACGAGGCCCTCTGTTTCACAGGTGAGAAGATCGACTTCGTCACCGAGAAGCAGCTTGCCAACGGCAAGGCGGCGCAGTACGCGCTCATCTTCGCGCCGGGTGTCACGTGCCTGCCTGCGGACGCCTACGCGGGGCTCGAGGCCTACGTGGCGGGCGCAGGCAAGGTCGTGACCGTCGGCGAGCGGTGCTTCTCGACTGATGACTACGGACGACCGCGTGAGTTTGGCGGACAGGTCACCCATCTCGCTGAGCGGCCGGCGAAGGAACTCCGCGCCGACATCATCCCCCTGCTCGACGCGCTGCCCGGCGGGCGGCCGGTGCGCGTCGTTGTGGCTGGCACTGACGAGGACGCGTGGGGCGTCGAGTGGCTCTGCGCCGAGCATGACGGGCGCCTGCTTGTGAACATGACCAGCTACGGGAACCGGCCCGTGACCGTCGAGATCCGCGGCCTGGCGACCGCAGGCCGCGAGAGCCTGCTGACAGCCCGGCCCACGTCGGGCCCCATCGAGCTGACGCCGCTCGAGGTCTACCTGATCGCGGGGTCGCTCGGCTGACGCGCTGGGACCGCCGGCGTCTCGCCGGCTGCAACTGGAATGGAGCTTCCGCATGAGCAAGAGATCGTTCTACTCGGACAAGCTGCCGAAGCCGGTGGCGCCTTACTGCCATGCAGCACGCGCTGGGGGGCTCATGTTCCTGTCGGGGATGCTGTCCCAGGACCCCGCGACGGGGAAGCTCGTTCTCGACGACATCCAAAGCCAGACCAGGCGGATCCTGACGAACATGCGCGCACTTCTCGGCGACCTCAGCTTCGAGATGACGGACGTCGCGAAGGTGACGATCTTCCTCACGGACATGTCGCAGTTCAAGCTGGTCAATGAGGTGTATCGGGAGTTCTTCGCCGGCGAGCCGCCTGCAAGGTCATGTGTCGGGGTCGCGGCGCTTCCCCTCGGCGCGCTCATAGAGATCGAGGCGATTGCGGGGGCGTGAGGGTAGCCGCGTCTGCTCCCACCGCGGGCCAGCGGAGCGCGGCGACGAGGGCAACGGGGCCTAGGGTCTAGAACTCCTGTCCGGGGACTATGAAGATGATCCGACGCGACCCCTCAGACCCGGACGGCGGAGTGGGACGGGGACCGCGGCTGGAGGGGCCTCGATCGGTCGGCGGCGACACCGATGAGCCACCGGAGCCGGAGCCGTTCGAGACGTGCGCCACGCCGGAGCCGCCGCTGCTCCGGATGCGGCTCTGGCCTCTCGGCACGATCGGCTGCCGGCTGCCCGGGTCCGAGGGCTGGGCCTGCTGGTCGTCGGCTTTGGTTGCGGAGTTGTCCTGGTCAACATCAGAGTTGCTCGGCCCGGGTTGCCATCCCCGCCCTGAGGGACCGGAGGTCCGGGGCCCCCATATGACCTCGGGGCCGTACACGGTGGGGTCCAACCAGCCGCCGCCACGCGAAGTGGGAACCGTCCGAATGTAGGGGAACGAAACCGGCATCTCCTCAGCCCTGGGCGAAGGTACGGCGGCCATCGAGGACGGTGCGATGCCCGGTTGGCGGCTGCCCGGCGACACACTCTTCCCGACGGACAACCCAACGAGAAACACGGCCAGACACGCCGCCACAGCGCCGGACCATCGGAGCGCGCGTACAGGCAGTACGATCACCTTGCCGGCGGATGGGCTGGCGGCCTTGGTGGCACGGATCTCAGCCATCACCCGCCTGGCGAGGCCGGCGGCAACCGGCTGAGCGTAGGACGAGGACCGGCACGCAAGGAACGAAAGAGCGACTAGCTCAGCGACCTCCTGCGCACACTCCGGGCACACGCTCGCGTGCTCGATGACGGTCTGGTCCAGTCTAGGATCCATCCGCGCGTCGAGCAGCTCGTTGGCTCGCATCAACAGGGCTCTACAGTTCATGCCGACACCCCCTCGCCTGGGGCGAGATACCTTCCGAGGAGATCCCGCAGGCGGGCGCGCGCTCGGTGAAGCTGGGCCTTGACCGTGCCCTCCGAGCAGCCCATCTCACGGGCCACCTCGCGAATGTCCAAGCCTTGCACCTCGAAGAGCACGAAGGCCGCTCTCTGTCGGGGAGACAACTGGCGGAGCGCCTTCTGAAGCTCCGCGAGCGCCTCCGAATCCTCCGCGCTCTCGGCGGGATCGGGGTCGCTGCTCACCGTCGGAACTTCGTGAGCGTAGTCCTCGATTCGACGGCCTCTGTAGCGGTTCTTCCGGTACCCGTCGAGGCACAGGTTCACGGTGAGGGTGCGAAGCCAGGGGCCGATGCTCGCCGCGCCGCGGATCTCGTTCAGCCGACTGTAGGCGCGCACGAAGGTCTCCGCGACAGCGTCCTCGGCGTCCTCGCGGTTGCCCGTATAGCGCCACGCCGTGCGGAGCAGCATGTCCGAGTAGCGGTTCACCAGCTCCTCGAAGCCGGAGTCGTCACCCAGAAGCGCTTTCGCTACGAGCGCGGCGTCCGTTGGGCCGCTCTCAGCTACCATCATCTTGGCAACCACGGCCGCCTTCGTCCTCACTCCACAGATGATGACGGTCCACCCGGGAACGAGGTTGACGGCTTGTCAGGGCACAGGCGCTACGGAGAAGGCTGCGATTCAGTGCCCGAAGCGGACTCGAAGGTTACATCCTCGACAATCCACATCGTCTGTGCGCTCTGCTTCATGTGCAGGACGCACTCGGCGGTCCCCTTCGACCCGGTTAGCGTGACAGACACGCGCGCTCTGCCCGTCGCCCTGTCGGTCTCCGTGCGGAACTGCCGCATGTCGGGGTTGAAGTCCGACATCGTCCCCACCTGGGCCTCGATCCTCTTCGCGAACTTCTCGGCCTCGGGTCGGCCGCCGGACGTCAACGCGCCCGCGGAGTCGAGTTGTCCCGTGGCGACATTCGCCAGCCAGCTCATTCCCATCAGGCCGGCCATCCCGCCCATCTTCTTGTATTGGTAGGCGGGGACCCCACAGCATACTCCGCCCACGAGGAGGGCCAGCCCCCCGAGGATCCCCGCGATCAGACACCCCCACTTCCACGCCGGCCACGGGGCCTTCGCGCCAGGCGGGGGCGGCGGGGCGTAGTATTGCTGGCCGGCACCGGGTTGCGCCGGGTCTGGCGGGGCTTGATAGGTCATATCCGATGTCCCTTCACACGCCGAGGTAAGTGCACCACGTCACGCTTTCTGCGACTGCCACCGGCGTCGACTAGTGACAGTCCGGCCCGGCCAGACCGACGCGATGCGCTGGGCCGTCGCGCCCTCGATGAACCTCTGCTGAGACCAGACGAATCCGGCCGGCGGACGTAACGCATCCCAGTCGACCGATGGTTCGCAATCGCGCTTCCACTCATCCAGTCGGGCGCAAAGCCGTTCCTCTACATCAGAGCGGCCTTCGGTGCCCAGAAGGTTAGTTGCCTCGCCCGGATCGGCCTGCAGGTCGTAGAGCTCCCCCTCGACGATGTTCGCCGGGTCGAACATCGGGTGCATCCGCCGAGGGTGGTCCACGGGCAGGCGGCTCTCAACATCCGCCATTCGGGGATACTCGGTCAGCTTCCACTCGTCCGTGCGGACGCTGCACGCCGGGTCGCTCATGAGCGCTGGGATGAAGGTCTCCGCGAACACCGCGTCTCGGAACGGGCGCGACGGGTCTTCCAGCAGGGGCACGAATGACCGCCCCTGCATCGACTCCGGCACCGCGATCCCGCAGAGCTCTAGCAGCGTCGGGGCAAGGTCGATCTGCTCCACGAGCGACCGGCAGGCGCCGTTGCGGACGCCCGGGGCAGCGACGAGGAGCGGCGCGCGGCAGGTCGGCTCCCAAAGCTGAGCCCACTTCTCGATCCAGCCGTGCTCGCCCAGGCAACTCCCGTGGTCGGACGTGAACACCACGATGGTCCCCTCCTCCAGACCGGACTGCGCGAGTGCCTCCAGGAGCCGGCCGACCTGATCGTCGATGTACGCGACGATGCCCCGGTACGAGGCCCGGCACCGGCGGATGTCCTCCTCGGTGAGGTCTCCATAGCGGCGAGTGTCGAAGAAGAGCTGCACCAGCGTCGGCTTGCGGCGGCGATCGTCGTGGAAGCTCGCCGGCACCTCCTCCACGTCGGGGGCGAACATCCGCGAGTACGGCGCCGGCGGCGCGTAGGGCGTGTGCGGCTGGTTGATCGACACGCGCAGGAAGAAGGGCTGAGAGCCGTCGTACGTCGCGAGGCGGCGCAGTGCCGCGTCAACGGTGAGTGCGGCCTTGCCCTCCGCCGGCGGGACCGGTGACTCGCCCCAGATCACGATAGGCAGCTCTCCGTCGAGCCGCTTGTACGTCACCGTGCGGCGGAGCAGGTGATCCGGCGTGCCGAAGGGTGAGAAGCTGTCGCCCTTGTCCTCATGGTGCGAGAAGCCCGAGACCTCGACCGCCCACGGAAGTTGGTACTTCCCGACGTTCTCGGTCCGCCAACCGCTCTCCGCGAACAGCCGGTAGAAGCTCGTGACCTCCTCCCCTTCGATCGAGGGGGTCGCGTTGTCGATGCACCCGTTCGACCGTGGGTAGCGCCCGGTCGCAAGGGCCGCGCGGGAGGGCATGCAGATCGGGCACGGAACGTAGCAGCGCTCGAGGACGACGGAGCGTTCGGCGAGCGAGTCGATGTGCGGCGTGCGAGCCAGCGGGTCGCCGGCGAAGCCGAAGAAGTCCGCCCTCAGCTCGTCGCAGTAGATCATGAGGATGTTGGCTCTCATGTTGCGCGCTGGGTTCGCTGGGCCAGGTCGGGTGTCCTCGCGGTGCGCGGGCGGGAGTCAACTGCAGGGCTATCTCACCGTGCATTGGCTGATCCGTGCCGATGCCAACCTCACCCCCCGGCCCCTCGTCCCTTCGGCCCTTCGACAGGCTCAGGGCTCAGGGCTTCGGGCGGTTCCCCCTCTCCGCCGGCGGAGAGGGGGAGGTCTCTGGCACAGCCAGGGACCGGGGGTGAGGTCGTCCTCGCACGACGCGAACGGGGGCGCGCTGTGAGTTCGGTCGGCCTTGCCCTTGCTGTCGATCTCGGCACAGGCGCCGTCAAGGCGGCGGTGTTCGAGCCTGGCCTCGCTAAGCCGCTGGCGCTCTCATCGACTCCGTACCTAGTGCCTGCGGACCCCGCGCATCCGGAGCGCGCGCAGGTGGACACTGCCGCATGGCGCTCAGCGGCGGCGGCGGCGATCGTGAGCTTGCCCGCGAGCCTGAGGCGCTCGGTTGCGGCTATCGGGCTCACGGGACTCTTCCCCGCCCTCGTCCCGCTCGATGCCGACGGGAGCGCCCTCGCGCCCGCGATCCTCTACTGCGATCGCAGGAGTGTTGCTCAAGTCGAGCGCCTCCGCGCGGACCGCACAGCTCAGCTGATAGAACGCATCGGCGGAAGCGTGCTCACCTGCGGCACGACCTCGCTCACAAGCTGGCTGTGGCTGCGCGAGCATGAGCCCGAGATAGCGCAAGCCGCTCGGTGGTACGGGCACGCCTCGACGTTGATGGGCGCCTGGCTCACGGGCGAGGTGGCGATGGACCGCAGCAACGCCGCGATGAGCGGGCTCCTCGATAGCGCGGGCGGCGAGTGGTCCGCGGAGGTCGCTGACGCAGTCAGGGTCGATCTCGCGCTCCTCCCACGCTTGGTGTCGGGCGTGGAGCCGGTGGGCCGTCTGTTGCCAGAGGCGGCGGGGGAGCTGGGCCTGCCGACGGGCACCCCGGTGGCTCTCACGGGCGGCGACACGGCCGCTGCGGCTGTCGGCGCGGCGTGCCTCGAGCCGGGCCAGTGCTTCATCTCGAGCGGCACCACCGACACGATCTGCCTGTGCCTCAACAGATACGGCTTCGACCCACGCCTGTTCAGCACGGTGCATCCGTTGCCGCGCAGGTGGCTGTCGATGGCGCCGACGACATATACGGGCGGGAGTGTCGAGTGGGCGGCGCGGCTGCTCTACGGGGACCCCGCGGTGGCGCCGCTGCTGGCCGACGCCGAGGTAGTGCCGGTCGGGGCCGGCGGGCTCGTGTTCGTCCCTTACCTCATGGGGGAGCGCTCGCCCGTGAATGACCCGCTCGCGCGCGGCGTGCTCGCGGGGATGACGCCGGAGACGGAGCGCAGGCATGTCGCGCGCGCCGTCATTGATGGCTCATCCCTGGCCATTCGCTCATGCGTGGACGCGCTCGCCGAGGCGAACGGCACTCGGCCCGAGAGCATCACGATCGTCGGCCGACCCGCGTCGTCCGCGCTGCTCAACCGGTCGCGGGCGGCGGCGTGCGGAGTGCCCGTGCGGGCGCTCGCGTTCGAGGAGGGCACGCTCTTGGGCGCGGCTGCCTGCGGGGCCGTCGCGGGAGGGCTCGTCCGCGCCACCGATGAGGTAACAGAGCCCTTTGTCGCAACCGCGGACACGGTCGAGCCAGACCTATCCGAGGCGGAGGCGTACGATCGCCTGTACCCCCTCTATCGCGACACCTATCGCTGCCTGGCCGGCGCCGGCCTGTTCGCGCGCCTTGGGCAGGTGTGAGCGGAGGTGACGTGGCGCGTGTCAGGAAGGTCGTGCCGGTGACGGTCGAGTAGCACCGGCCTCGCGCCCCGCCTTCCCTCGCCCTCGGGGGGAGCGCGTGCGTAGGGGCGAGGGAAGACCGCCGGCGAGGGCTGCGAGAGAGAGAGAACGGAGCGCACAACATGATGGCTGTCGCGACCTGCCTGATGCTCGTCTTTGCGCCCATCGGGCTCCTGCCGAACGGCGGCTTTGAGGACGGCGGCGCCATGCCCGACGGCTGGACCCTCGAATCCGCCACCGGTCAGGCGGAGGCTGGGCGAGCAACGGACGCAGCCGCTGGGGGCTCGGCATTCGCGCGCGTCACCCGCGCAGACGAGGGGCAGGCGGACCTTCGCCCGGCGACCGGGTTCGCGGCGCTCACGCCCGGCAGAGCCTACCTGCTGACCGCGTACGTGAGGGCCACGAACGTAGCTGACGGCTCGCACTCCGTGGAGCTACAGTGGTTCAGCGGCGGAGGCTTCATCGGACGCGACATCGCCCAGGCCCGGGTCGACAGCCACTGGGTCATTGTGGGGATCGGGCCGCTGGTTCCGCCTGTGGGCGCCACGCGGGTGATCGTGCTCCTGCGCTGCTACAAGCCCGGCACCTACGACTTCGACGACGTGCGGCTGACGGAGGTACCTGACATGCCACAGAGCTTGCTGGTTAACCCGGGCTTTGAGTCCGACTCGGACGGCGACGGTGTCCCCGACGGATGGACGCCGAGCGACCAGGGCGCCACGGTCGACACCGAGGTCGTGGCTTCGGGACAGCTTAGTGCGAGGCTGTCGCGCGCGTCGGCGGACGCGCCGGCCGCATCCTGGCGGCAGCAGGGCGTCGCGGTCGACCCCGGCCGCCGCTACGAGCTCTCCGCGGCAACAAGGTGCGACTCCTTCGGGCGCGAGCTGCGCATCGCCATCGAGTGGGCCCGCGGAGCCGAGGTGCTCAAGACCGACGAGTACAGGGACCAGACCTTCGAGGCGTGGCAGCGGAAGCGACTCGCGGCAGTCTGCCCGCCCGAGGCCGACCGCGCGAGGATCGTTCTGGAGCTTGTCTCAGATGGCACCGTCTGGTTCGATGATGTCGCGCTCTCCCCGCAGGACGTACTCGCCGAGGTGACGCTCGACATCCTCTCGCCGAACCCTCGGGGACTGCTGCGGCGCGGCATCGACCCTGAGACACTAGAGTACGAGTGCCGGGCTGCCTCAGTGGTCGACGGCACCCACTGCCGAGTCACGATGGCCGATGAGGGCGGCGCCGAGCGACACGCTGAGGAGTTCGCGCTGCCGTCGGACGCGCGGCGGGTTTCCGCGCCGACCGCGGAGCTCCGGCTCGGCCGGTACGTGCTCCGAGCGGAGGTCCTGTCGCCCGAGGGCGACGCGCTCGCGAGCGACGTCGCCTACGTCGACATCCTTCCGGCCGACGCGAGGGGCGTGTTCTTCCGCGACGACCACGTGGCCGTCGTCAACGGCGCGCCCTGGTTCCCGATCGGCCTCACGTCTATCTCCCCGACCGACGACGAGGCGGCCGGGCTGGCGGAGGCCGGCTTCAACCTGCTCATCACGGGTGTCGTCTCGCAGGGAACCCCCGAGGAGATGCGGCGCGTTCTCGACCGCGCGGCCGAGCTCGGCATCTACGCGATGGAGTGGAACAACGCCTGGGTATACCCGCCGGGCGGGACGCCGCCGGACGCGCGCGAGGCCGCCCTGCGGAAGATGGCGGAGAACTCGGGTGACCACCCTGCGTTCCTCGGCCTCATGTGCGATGAGGCGATCTGGAACGGGGTGCCCCTCTCCGATGTCCAGCACGCCTACCGCACGATGCGGCAGCTCATGCCAACAAGGCTGTTCTGGCAGAACCAGGCGCCGCGGAACACCATCGCGGACCTGGCTCGCTACTGCCGGGCCGCCGATGTGTCCGGCATGGACATCTACCCGGTCGACATGCCGGAGCACTCGGACCTGCCGAACAAGACCCTCAGCGTCGTCGGCGACGAGGTCCGTAAGAACATCGCCACCGTGGGCGGCCGCAAGCCCATCTGGGCGATTCTGCAGGGCTTCGGATGGAACGTCTGGTCTGAGGACGCGTCGGCCCACAAGCGCGCGCCGACGTGGGACGAGACGCGGTTCATGGCCTACGACGCGATCGTCAGCGGAGCGACGGGGGTCATCTACTGGGGTGCGAGCTACGAGAAGCGCCACACCGACATCTGGTCCTTCCTGCGCCGCATGGCCTCCGAGCTTCGCGAGCTCACGCCGATGCTCGTCTCCTCCGAGCGCGTCGACATCCCCGCGACCGGCGGCGTTCTGACGATGGGTCGAATGGTCGATGGTAGGCTCTGGGTGATCGCCGTGAACGAGTCACCCGAGGCGCTGACCGCCGAACTGACACTCCCCGACGGCACCCGCCCGCTCGCCCGTTGGAAGGAGGACGGCCCTCCCCCCGCGATCGAGGGTACGCTGCTCAAGGACGAGTTGGCGCCATTCGGGGTGCATGTGTACCGGTAGGAGCAGGCCGGGATGAGGTCGTGACTCTCCACCTACCGAGGATCGCCCATCCACGTCGACCGTTCCGGCGGTTCTGGGCTGCCCGCCGAATCCCCCTGTTTCTCCCGGGTGATTGCGTAGCACGAACACAGGAATCGTGCTACGATGCTGGCAACCTGACCCTTGCCTGGAGGTTGCCGTGCACGGCCCGCGAGTACGGACCACTTCACCGGCGTTCACCCTCATCGAGTTGCTCGTCGTCATCGCGATCATCGCGATCCTCGCCGCGATCCTGTTCCCGGTGTTCGCCAAGGCTCGTGAGAAGGCGCGTCAGACCTCCTGCCTGAGCAACTGCAAGCAGATGGGGCTGGCGTTCGTGCAGTACAACTCGGACTACGACGAGATGTACCCCATCAACCCTGAGTGGAAGTCGCGACTGCAACCCTACATCAAGACGACCGAGATCAACAGGTGCCCCTCCAGGCCGCATCTTCCCTGGTACTACGGGCAAGGCTACAACATCGGGGTGCCGGCGGCGTTGGGGCCTTTCGTTCAGGGCCTGCCGGGCTACTACGAGGCCGGCGTCAGGAGGCCCTCGGAGACGATCTTGTTCCCCGAGTGGGAAAGGTGCAACTCCGGGCCGCCGGTGGGCCCCAAGGGCCTATTCAGCGGCGGCGCCACGTGCTTCTGGGCCTGCTGCACGGTCCACAACGAGGGCTCAAACGTCGCATTCTGCGACGGGCACTCGAAGTGGCTTAGGCCCCGGGAGTACCACAGTACTTCGATCGGGATCGATACGTTGGGCAGCCCCGTGCCGCCAGACGCGACAGCAGTGCCTGAGAGTGTGTGGCGCCGATTCTGGGACCCGACCTATGACGGTTAGGCGGGGAGAGCGCATGGCTGAACGGAAGCAACCGGAGCCCCTGCCGCTCGACCGCATCCGGGACCTGACGCTCGGCGGGCTGTTCGCGGCAATGGGGGTCGCGCTGCCGGTGGTGTTCCACGCTGTCGGCGGTGCCGGCCCCGTGTTCCTGCCGATGCACCTGCCTGTCCTTGTCTGCGGTCTGCTCACGCGATGGGACGTTGCGCTCACCGTGGGCATTGTCACCCCGCTTCTGTCAGGCCTCCTGACAGGCATGCCGCCGGTCATCCCCACGGGGGTCATCATGTCGGCGGAACTAGGCACGCTGGGCGTGGCCGGTGCCCTGGCTCGCCGGGCGGGACTAGGCGTCTGGCTCGCAACGGTAGTGGCGGTCGCTGTCCGGTTGATGACCCGCCCTCTAGTATTCGTCGCGGTCGTGCCACTGCTCGGCGTGCGCGCAACGTTCTGGGAGTTCGTGGTGCTGACTGTGCTCCCGAGCTGGCCCGGCATCGTGCTGCAGGTGATGGTCGCCCCAAGTGTCGCAAGGATTGTGGAGCGGCAGCGGACGATCGGGCCGCCGGTGCATCGAGTGAAGGAGTGACACTCGTGACTGACAGCGAGGAGAAGCTGGCCCTCGTTCTGGCCTTTCATGGCCACATCGGACCCTATGTCGTGGCCGGTCTGCGCGCGGGAGAGCTGGCGGTGCGCGAGCTCGGAGCCAGGAAGCACTTCGGTCTCGAAGCGGTTGTCCGCTGCCCGGACGAGCCCCCGCCATCGTGCTTCATCGACGGTGTTCAGCTTGGCAGCGGCTGCACGATGGGAAAGCGCAACCTGCGGCACGAGGTGGCGGACGAAGTCACAGCCACGTTCCGCAACCGCGACACCGGTGAGAGCATCAGCCTCGCGCTCAGCCCCGAACTCATGGCCAGGGCCGTCGAGCGGCTGCGGGCGGAGAGCGATGTGGCAGGCGGCCGGGTAGTGCTAGAGGCCCCGGAGGCCGAGCTGTTCTCCGTGACCAGGTGACCTCCGCATGCGGCTCCCGGCCCGAAGCCCTGTAGCGACCGTGCTCCTGCTGGCAGTCGCCGTGGCCTGCTCGTGTGCGGCCACGATCGGTCGCCCCTGGGGTGCATCGGCGTGGGCGGCAGCCACCGTGGTGGGGGCGGCTCTGTGGCGCTGCCCCCCTCGTGCGCTGTCATTGCGTCTATCCCTGCTTGTCGTGTTCTGGCTGACAAGCGTGGCCGCGCTGGCGCTTGTGCGTAGCCGCCACGAGGGGCCCCTTGTGGCATTGCCGCTTCTGGGGGCACCTGTGCCGCAACGTGGGCTTCGCTTCCTGACCGACGTGGTCCTCAAGTCCGGACTGACAGTGACCTGGGTTACGGCCATGGCCGCTCGCATGAGCCAGACTGACTTCCTCCGCGGCCTGAACGGCCTGCCGCTTCCGGTTGCCGTTGCTTCGGTCACGTACCTCGCGGTATCGAGTCTCACGCGCGTACGGGACGATGTCTGCCAACTCGTTCGGGCGAGAGAAGCTCGCGGTCGCGCGCGAGGCTGGCTCGCGGTGTCAACGTCGGCCGCGATGGCAAGGTCGCTGATGGTGCTCTGCGCCACACAGGCCGAGCGGCAGGCTTTCGCGCTGGCCGCCCGCGGGTTCGCGGGGCGCTTCCCGACGTCCGGCGTCAGCCGGCCGAGTCTGCTCGCGTGGGCCGTCCTCCCACTCGGCGCCGCCCTTGTGTGGCTCGTTCGCTTGGCGTGAGACACTTACCGGCAGGCGGCCGCGCCGTATCTGGCGAACCGTACCTCGGTCCGGTTGGGGGGCGGCAGTCACGTGCGCACAGGGGAGGAGACCGCGGTGAGGAGACACTGGCTCGTATGCGCCGCATTAGGACTGGGCATCTGCATCACCATGGGATGCGCGCCGGGCATGCCGGCAGGCAACGGAGATGGTGACGGGAACGGTGACGGAGGAGCCGTCGCCGGGGTGCTGTTCTTCCTGCATCACTCGGTAGGACAGGGGATCATCGACGGCGGCGTCCGCGCGTGGGTCGACGCCTACAACGCGGCACACAATACGACCATTGCCTTCTGGGATCACGGCTATAGCGCCGAAGGGCTCCGGAACGCGGAGGGCGCCGACACCGGGCAATCCTACGGTGACCCGGCTGATGATACTAATGAGCAGTTCACAAATAGTGGATCCTCCAAAAAGGAGAGTCATGCGGTTGTCCAGTAGAGACTGGCATGGAACAGCAGACCAGGAAGAGCCGACAGGACCAAGCGTTGTT
>Ga0315280_10002138_pt1 | contig 32394 bp, 25 predicted proteins | sample YL17G06_40_MG_FD_203697 | JGI IMG/M metagenome (GOLD analysis project Ga0315280, IMG submission 203697) | Sediment microbial communities from Yellowstone Lake, YNP, Wyoming, USA - YL17G06_40 | ecosystem: Environmental > Aquatic > Freshwater > Lake > Sediment | place: USA: Wyoming | collected...
AACATTATGGAGGGACTGACCAGGTACGATAAGGATTTAAATCCGGTGCCCGCGATCGCGCAAAGCTGGGAGGTGTCCGAGGACGGCAAAAAATATACTTTTCATCTCCGTCCCGCCGCGGCCTGGTCCGACGGAAAACCGGTCACCGCCCGGGATTTTGTTTATTCCTGGCAGCGGCTCCTTGACCCGGCGACCGCGGCTGAATACGCGTATTTTCTTTACCTGGTCAAGAACGCAAAAGAGATAAATTCCGGCCGGATCAAGGACTTGAGCCAGCTCGGGGTCCGGGGCCTTGACGACCGCACGCTTGAGGTTGAACTTGAACATCCCGCGGTATATTTTCCCGCGCTTTTGACTTTTGTCGTCACCTTCCCCATCCGCCAAGACCTGGTGCAAAAATATCCGGACTCCTGGACCGAGCCTGAGCGCATCATCACCAACGGCGCATTCATTCCGACTTACTGGCATCACGAATACAAGCTGGTGTTGAAGCCCAACCCTTATTACTGGGACCAGAAGCCGAAAATAAAAAATTTGATCTTCTATATGGTCAACGAAACCACTACCGAGCTCACGCTCTACGACACCGGCGATTTCGACCTGGTGCGGCCTCCTCCGGCCGCGATTCCCAGCTACCGCAATTCTCCGGAATACCACACCTATCCTCATCTGGCTGATTATTATATCGGCTTCAATATTGAAAAACCGCCCCTGAATAATCCTAAAGTGCGGCAGGCTCTGGCAATGGCGATTGATCGCGACCGGGTGCCTGAAATTTTAAAAGGCAGCCAGATTCCCGCGACCAGTTTTATACCTCCCGGAGTTCTCGGGCATAACCAGTCAATAGGCTATGGATTCAACCCAGTTCGTGCGAGAGCTCTTCTCGCAGAAGCAGGATACCAGGACGGGAATAAATTTCCTCCCATCACTCTCGCTTTCAACACGCTGGATGAGCATCAGCTTGTCTGCGAATATATCCAGGCCCAGTGGCAGACAAACCTGGGGATCACGGTTTATCTCAGGAACACCGAGTGGAAAGTTTATTTGAAGGAGCTGGCTCAAGACCCTCCCCAGGCTTTCCGGCTCGGATGGATTGCCGATTACCCGGACCCGAATACCTTCAGCGAGGTTTTTCTCTCCCGGAGCGGCAACAATCACACCCGCTGGAAAAACAAGGAGTATGACCGGCTGGTTGAGCAGGCCGCGGTTGAAACCGATCCGGCCAAAAGAAAGGCGCTTTATGATGAAAGCCAGAAGCTCCTGCTCGAAAAAGACTGCGTCATCGTTCCCATCTATTTCTATGTCCAGAACTGGCTGGTCAAGCCTTATGTCAAAGGTCTTGAGTTCAACCCGCTCCAGCTTTTTTATTTTAAAACCGTGGGGATTGACCAAGGGGACGGCAAATGACCCGCTTTCTTTTAAGCCGGATCCTTTACGGCCTGGTCGTGGTCTGGGCCGTGGCCACCATAACCTTTTTCCTGATGCATCTTGTCCCGGGCGGACCGTTTGACACCGAGAAAAAATTCCCGCCTGAGATTCTGGCCAACATCAAGGCCAAATATCATCTTGACCAGCCGCTCTGGCGTCAGTACGCATTTTATATGTCAGACCTCTCCAGGCTCCGCTTCGGGCCAAGCTTCAAATACCGGAACCGCCGGGTTGAAGACATCCTGGGCCAGACTTTTCCGGTTTCAATGTATCTGGGTTTTTGCGCGCTTATGATTGCCATAGCTTTGGGCCTTTCCGCAGGGATTATCTCCGCGCTCGAACATAACCGCGCATTCGATCGATTGAGCATATTGGCGGCCACGCTGGGAATTTCTTTGCCCGGCTTTGTGCTCGCCACGGTCCTCATTTACCTTTGCGCGCACCGGCTGAAAATCCTGCCCCCGGCTTTGCTTGAAGACTGGAGGCATTATTTGCTGCCCGCTTTTTCCCTCGCGGCCGCTCCCGCGGCATACCTGGCAAGGCTTTCCCGGTCCAGCCTGCTTGAAACAATCTCCCGGCCTTTTGTCTCGGCCGCCAGGGCAAGAGGCATATACGGCGCCAGGCTGGTGATGCGGCATTTGCTCAAAAATTCGCTTTCCCCGGTGGTGACCGTGCTCGGGCCGCTCACCGCGATGCTGATCACCGGCTCGTTCGTGATCGAAAAGATTTTTTCCATACCGGGGATGGGCAGGTATTTTATCACCGCGGTCACCAACCGCGACTATCCTTTAATAATGGCGGTTACCATTGTCTATGCGGTGCTGATCGTGGTGATGAACATAATCGTTGATGTCGCCTACGCGCTTCTGGACCCGAGAGTGAGGATAAGATGAAGGCTTTATGGTTTGACGGCAAGGAACTCAAGCTCAGAGAAATGCCGCGGCCCGGGCCGGGCAAAAATGAAGCCCTGATCAGGGTGCTTTACGCCGGCATCTGCAATACGGACCTGGAGATTCTCCAGGGCTATATGAAATTTACGGGCGTGCTCGGCCATGAATTCGTCGGATTGGTGGAATCCGGACCGAAAAAATGGCTGGGCAAAAGGGTGGTGGGCGAGATAAATCTTGGCTGCGGGAAATGCGGCTATTGCCTCCGCGGATTGACCAGGCATTGTCCCAATAGAACCGTGTTCGGAATATCGGGAAAAAACGGCTCATTCGCGGAATATATCACTCTTCCGGTCAATAATCTCCACGAGGTTCCGGATTCAGTTTCAGACCTGGAAGCGGTTTTGGTTGAGCCTCTGGCAGCCGCGCTTCGAATTCTTGACCAGGTTGAGATAAAGCGCGGCCAGAAAGTTTTCGTGCTCGGCGACGGCAAGCTGGGGCAATTGATCGTGCGCGCTCTCAGAACCAGGACCAAGAACCTGGTTTTGATCGGGAAGCACCATCATAAATTGGCGCTTGCGGCAAAGCTCGGGATCAGAACGGTTCTTGCGCATAAGCTTCGGGCCGTTTGTCCTGAAGACAAGGCAGAGGTCGTGATTGAGGCCACCGGGAATCCAAAAGGGATCGAGCAGGCAATCGAACTCTGCCGGCCGCAGGGAAAAATTGTTTTAAAAAGCACTTTCCACGAGCTGCCCGGAATAAATTTGTCCCGGATCGTTGTTGACGAGATAAAGCTGGTTGGTTCCAGGTGCGGCGATTTTCAAGCCGCGCTGAAAATGCTTAAAGAAAAAAGAATCAGCCTTATGGGCCTGGTGAGCAAAGTTTATGAACTCGATAATTTTTCCGCCGCGTTTAAAAAAGCCGCCTCGCCTGCCAGCCTGAAAGTGGTGGTCAAATGCCGGAAATAAAGCATTCAAGCCCGCTCAGGATTTCTTTGAGCCAGCTTGGCCGCAACCGCGCGGCAATGGCGGGCTTTCTTTTTGTCGCGATTTTGACGGTCGCGGCGACAGTTGCCGGCTGGATCTCCCCCTATTCCTACCAGTTTCAAGACTCGAGCGCTCTGCTCGTGGGCCCCGGGCCCGGACACTGGCTCGGAACCGATGAGCTTGGCCGGGACCTTTTGAGCCGAATCCTTTTCGGCGCGCGCATCTCCTTGTCGGTTGCCTTCTTCTCAACTTTTTTCTCGCTGATCCTGGGCACCGCCTACGGCGCGGTCAGCGGGTATGCGGGCGGAAGGCTTGACAATCTGCTTATGCGCATCGCAGATGTGGTTTACTCGTTCCCGGACCTGCTCCTCATCATCCTGATCAGCGCCTCCATTGACCGGGACCGCCTGGCAGGATTTTTCACCGGGTTTCACGCAGCCGGGATGAGCCGGGTTTTCAACCCCGAGATCATCTCCCTGCTTGTCGCATTGAGCCTGGTGAGCTGGGTTCATATCGCGAGATTGATCAGAGGGGAGGTTTTGCGGATTCGGGAGGAAAAATTTATCGAGGCGGCTAAAGCTCTGGGATCAAAACCCGGCTCGATCTTATTCCGCCACATATTGCCCAATGCGCTCGGGCCGCTGATCGTAACTCTGACCTTTCGGATTCCCGCGGTGATTCTGGCGGAGAGCACCTTGAGCTTCATCGGTCTCGGGGTTCAGCCTCCGCTGGCCTCGTGGGGGACTCTGGCCAACACCGGTTTTGCGCATTTGCGCTTTCATCCCCACCTGATTCTTTTTCCCGCGCTCGCGATTTTTTTGACCATCCTGGCTTTCAATTTCTTGGGCGACGGCTTGAGAGACGCGCTTGCGCCGCCGGCGGAAAGGCAAAAAATCTGAAGGCTCAACGGAGGCCGGGATTGATTAGATTATTTACCGGACCCGAGGCCGGAGGGCTCAGGATAACCGCCGCAATCTGCTCCGCGATAATTCGATTGGCGACCGAGTTGGGATGTATTCCATCCGAGGTCATCAAATAGATCGGATTATCGCTCAGGAATTGATCATCCAGGCCGCGTCGGTACCCCGCGAACAGCTCCGCATAAACAGGATTTTTCAGAATTTGTTCCATCCGGTATTGTTCCAGCTTGGTTGAGAAATCAACGACCGGAATCCGATAATTGTTGGCAACGTCCAAAACCAGCGAGCGATAAACCGCGGGCACCCGGTAGGGAATGTAAAAAAGGATATGGAATTTATTTTGCCGCGCCAGCCAGACAAACTGTTCCAGATTTTCAAGAAAATCAGCGGGCGGCACCAGGGAACGGTTGAAATCCTCGGGCTTGGCAACCGGTTTCCGGCCTGCGTTTCTGCGCGAGCTCTCGCCCTTAGGCGCGGCCATTTTTATCAAGCTGGTGAGCTTGATCATCCCGGAAAGGTCTCGCAAGCCGGCAAACAGTGGCTGCCGAACAAAAGTCAGCGCGGCCAGATTGACCGGCGAAGCATATACTTTTTTCCAGCCGGTTCTGACATCTCCCGGGATCAGCTTCTTGTCGCTGCGAAACGCGGTGACCGAGGTGCTGTGAGGGTCGTTGAAGCCGAATCCCCAAATGACCAGGTCCGGTTCAAGCTTCCCCAGCCTTTGATCAAAGTAAACCAGCCCCTGCCGGCTTGAGTAAGCCACCACTCCTGCGTTTATGACCTCAACTTCCCCGCCGCGGCCCGGGGCCTGCCGGAGAATTTTTTCCAGCTGAGAAGGATAAGTGAGGTCATCGTCCACATCCAGGCCGAAAGTAATGGAGTCCCCCAGGCAAAGGATGCGCAGCCTGCCGCTCGATCTTTCGGGAACAGGCTTGTCCCCGCGAATTCCCTGGCTGTTGATGTTCAACTGCCAGCTCGCATTTTTTCCCCTCCAGGGCGGCAAACCGGACATATTCAATAGAAGCCGGCCATGAAAGTCTGGTTTTAGCGAAGAGATCAGGTCCCAGTCCCGGACCATAATCTGGTTGTACCAGTAGTTTCGATACCAGACCCACCTGATAACTTCGTTTGCGACAACAAACGGCGAGGCAACAGCTATTACTATGAACAGAAACCTCTTAAGCGAAAGTCCCATCAGCAAAAGAATAAGCCAATCGGAGGGAAATTCAAACGGAAATCAGACCATGAATCTTTACGGGCCGGGCTGGGGATAAAGGATTTCGCGGCCGCGATATAGAATATAAGACCGGTGGGTGATGATCGTCTTTGCCATTTCCTCGGCAATAATCCTGTTACCCAGGGCGTTAGGGTGCAGCATATCTGTAGTAACCAGAAATTCCCGGTTCTCCCGGAGGAAGTCATCTCCCAACGCCTTTCTGTATGGCGCCAACAGTTGCGCGTATCCGGGATTTTTTATCAGGTCTTCGAAACCGTAGCCGCGGGTTTGGCCAAAAAAATCCACAACCGGGATTCCATATTCGCGAGCTTCGTTCAAAATCAGGAGCCGATAACTTGGCGTAACAGCATACGGAATGTAAAAGACCAGCCGAAACTCTTGGTCATTTGCCAGGCGCACTATCTGGTTTAAGTTTTCAACGAAGTCGCCTGGCGGAACTCGCGAGTTTTTGAATTCCCTCGAAGCCGCGGATATAGATTTTCTCTCCAAGATTTTTCGAAAATCGCTCTCTGACATCTTGGCAATGGCGGGGAGAAACCGGCGGCTCAGCAGATAGTTAATAAGAACTGATTTGGCCAAGACAATCAAAGGCTGGCGATCAATTAAAAAGCAGGCCAGACTATAAGGTGAATCGTATGCCTTTCCCCATCCTGAATCTATGCTTCCTTTGAGAATTTGTTTGTCGGATGGAAACAGAGTTCCTCCCAGCTTGGCGCTGGCATCATTGAAACCAAACTCCAAGATAACCAGGTCCGGCTGATAGTGGATCAAATCCCTGCTTAACCGGATCAAACCCTGCCGGCTCGAATATCCTGGCACCCCCGCGTTGATAACATCAATTTGGTGACGATTATTGACTGCCTCATTCAAAAGCTGCTCAAGCTGGGAAGGATAAGTCAAATGGTCGTCAACATCCAGCCCGAAGGTGATTGAATCGCCCAGGCAGATTATGCGAAAAATATTGGCGCGCTTAGGCTCTATTTTCCTCTGGCCTCTAAAGCCCTGCGCGTTTACGCTGAGCTCCCATCCCAGATTCTTGTCTTTCCAGATAACGGGATTCAAGTCTCCGACCTTGAAGTATTCATGCAGGCCAGGCCTAAGCGATGACATATATTGCCAGTCGATCGCCGCCAATCTAACAAAAGAATATTTATTAAACCATACCCAGCGAATGATTTCATTCGCAGCGATGAAAGGCAGCAAAACCGCGGCCAGAATGAAGACCGATTTTTTGATAAGACCTTTCAACAACAGAAGGATAAACCAACCCGGCTGCAAGTCAATAAGAGACAAACAGCTCTTGCAGGGATGAACTATGAGGCTAAAGCCGGCGCACGGTCATGGGTTCTTCTTGCGCGCAGCAGGACTATGGAGGTATAAAATATGGTTTGTAAACCGTCTGAGAGATAATCGTCCCGGCAATTGCCTCCGCGACAATTCGATTGCCTGCGGGATTGGGATGGATCGCATCCGAAGTCGTCACATAGATCGGGTTGTCCCTGAGGAAATCATCTCCCAGCTTCTGCCTGTAGTCTATGATCAGGTCTGCGTACAACTCGTTCTTGAGAAGATCGTCCAGCTTGTATCTCTCAAGTTTGCCGGAAAAATCCACCACGGGTATTCCCTGTTTTTGCGCGATGTCCAGTATTATGGAACGGTAGAGCGGATGGGTCACACTGGTTACATAAAAAAGAAGTTTAAACCCGTTCTTTTGCGCGAGCCAGACAAACTGGTTCAGGTTATCGCGAAAATCCGCGGGCGCGACCCGGGAATCTTTAAAATCTTTTTCAGTCAGCTCCCTTGGTTTGAAGTTGAGCTTTACTTTTGATTCCTTAAGCCTTGCCCCCAGCCGCGCGGCCAGGACAACCTTCATCACACTTGAAACCGTTCGAATACTGCTGAACAATGGCTGGCGGGTGACGATGAGAATTGAAACATTGACAGGAGACCGATAGATTTTGCTCCAGCCGGTTTTCACCTCGCCCTTGATAAAAGCCTTGTCAGGCCGAAAGCCGGCTGCAAATTTGCTCTGCGCATCGTTAAACCCGAAGCCGAGGATGACCAGGTCGGGTTTGTATTTGAGAAGCCGCTGATCCAGGCAGGCAAGCCCCTGCCGGCTGGTGTATGCGGGAACGCCCGCGTTTATGACTTCAAATCTTTCCTCGCCAGCCGCGGAATTCGCCAAGATTTTTTCAAGTTGATAGGGGTAGGTATAATGGTCGCTGACATCCTGGCCGAAGGTGATGGAATCGCCCAGGCATATGATCCGCAATACTCCCGGAGCTTTCGGGCCTGTTGGTTTTTGCCCGCGCAGGCCTTGCGGATTGGTGGATATTTCCCAAAGCATGCCCTTGCCATTCCATGGCGGCATGCTATCCATATTGAACGGAAAACGGCCGCTAAAATTGGGAGGCAACGAGAAGATAAGGCTCCAGTCTCTTCGCAAGAGTTGGTGAAACGAGTTGTTGCGGAGCAATATCCACCTGAGCGCTTCATTGACAAGAAGAAAGGGCAATAAAATTGCGATGAAAAGAAAAGCGGTCTTTTTCAAAAAGGCCTTCATATCAAAGAAATTAGATCAACGGTTTCTAGAAGTCAAAGTGAAAACAACCCGCTTCTATTCCCAGACCTCCCGATAATCCTTGCCCAGATAAGCCCGCCTGACTTCAGGATCGTTGATCAGCTCCCTAGCTTCGCCCTGCAGGACAAGTTTCCCGGTCTCCAGGACATAACCCCGGTCGGAAATGGTCAGAGCGGCTCTGGCATTCTGCTCGACCAGGAGGATGGTGGTGCCTTCGGCTCTCAGCCGCAAAAGAGTTTCAAAAATTTCGCGCACAACTTTGGGCGCAAGCCCCATCGAAGGCTCGTCCAGCAAAAGCAGCTTGGGCTTGGCCATCAAAGCGCGTCCGACCGCGAGCATCTGTTGCTCTCCTCCGCTTAAGGTTCCGGCCAGCTGCTTTTTCCGCTGGGCAAGAATTGGAAACATACCATAGATGGCGTCTATATCCGAAGCAATCTCTCGCCGGCCGCGCCCGCGAAACCGAAGATAAGCGCCCAGCTCAAGATTTTCCCTGACCGTATGATGATTGAAAATCTGTCTGCCTTCCGGCACCTGGCATATGCCCAGCCTGACAATTCTGTCCGGCTTAAGACCATGGATCTGTTTGCCCTCAAAATTGATCTCACCCTGAGCCGGAGTCAGAAGCCCGGAAATGGTGTTAAGCAGCGTGGTCTTTCCCGCGCCGTTCGCGCCGATCAGAGAAACAATCTCTCTCGGCTGGACATGGAGGGATACATTCCTGAGCGCTTGGATTCGGTCATAAAAAGTGGACACATTTTTCAGCTTGAGCATATTATCTCCGGAGCGACTTGATCCAGTCATCCTCGCCCAGATACGCGGTCAGCACCGCCGGATTTTGCTGCACCTCGCGCGGGCGGCCCTCCGCAATCTTTTTCCCCTGATCCAAAACCACCACCCGGTCCGAGAGCTCCATCACCAGGCTCATATCGTGCTCAATCACGATAATCGTGATCTCTTTTTCCCTGAGACCGGCTAAAAAAGCCATAAGCTCCTCGGTCTCCCGCTGGTTCAACCCCGCGGCAGGCTCATCGAGAAGAAGCAGCTGGGGTCCGGCCGCGAGCGCCCTTCCCAGCTCCAGCAGGCGCAGCTTTCCAAAAGCAAGGCTTTTGGCCGGCAAGTTTGCCGCGGCTGCCAGACCGATTTCGGCAAGTAAATTTAACGCCCTCCTCTGAATCATCCTTTCCTCTCTGCGCTCCCAGGGCGTTTTCAGGAATGCGGAGAATATCCCGGCTTTGCCCACCAGATGATTCCCGACCAGAAGATTTTCAAGCACGGTCATTCCATCGAATATGGACAGGTTTTGAAAAGTGCGGAAAATATTGAGCCTAGCGATTTTGTGAGCAGCCAGCCGGGTGATGTCCTTGCCTTGGAATCGCACCCGGCCCTGGTCCGGCGGAAAAATGCCGCTGATGATGTTGAAAAGGGTGGTCTTGCCCGCGCCGTTGGGACCGATCAGCCCGAGAATCTCTCCCTGCTCAAGAGCGAAGCTCACATTGTCCAGAGCCCGAACCCCGCCGAAACTTTTCCCGATTTCAACCAGTTCCAGCATTTGGTTCCTTTAGCCGAATTCTCGCCAGGCTGCCAACTTTCCCGATCATTCCCGCCAGGCCTTTAGGCGCAAATATCATCACCAGGATCATAATGATTCCATACACAAACATCTCATAATCCTGGAGTTTGGTTAACAGCTCGGGAAGCGAGACAAGCAAAGCCGTGCCGAGCAGAGCTCCCCACAAGCTGGTGCTTCCGCCGATCACTACCATGGCCACCATTTTTACCGAGGCCATAAACCCGAACGGGCCGGGACTGACAAAAGTCATATAATGAGCGTAAAGACTGCCGGCAAGAGAGGCGTAGCCCGCACTCAGAGCGAAGATTAAGAGCTTGAGCCTGCTGACCGGAATTCCAAGAGTTCCGGCCGCGACCTGGTTCTGGCTGATTGCCCTGAGCGCTCTGCCGATCCGACTGTGAACCAGGTTGATGGAAAGCCCGAGCAAAAGCAACATAAAGGCCCAGCTCAAGAAATAAAACCGGTAGTCGTTGGAAAATGAGATGCCAAAGGCTTTGAGATAGGGAATGCCGCCCATACCGCTGGGGCCGCCGGTCAGTTCAACTTCTTCTTTGAAAATAATCTGCAGAACAACCCCGAGCCCCAGCGTTGCCATTGCCAGGTAGTGTCCATGGAGTCTCAGGGTCGGGATGCCTAGCAGAGAGGCAATGAACAAAGTCGCGACAAGAGCGAGCACCATTGCGATCCAGGGGTCAAAATGGTAATGGTAGGTCAAGATCGCGGAGAAATAAGCGCCCAGGCCGAAAAACCCCGCGTGCCCGAGCGAGACCTGCCCGGCAAAGCCCATAAGCAGGGTCAGCCCCAGGACCACTATGCCGTTGATGGCGATGAAGATCAGCACGGTAAAGAAATACGGGCTCTTGATGAAAGAAGGCGTGGCAAAAATCAGGATTGCGGCACCGAGCCAGATGAGCCAGTCCCGCTTCATCACACTTTCTCCATCTGCTTTCCCAGGATTCCGGCCGGCTTGAAATAAAGGACCAGGAGCATGATTGAAAATGCGATCGCGTCTTTGTAACCGCTGGAGAGGTATCCCGCGCCGAGGGATTCGAGGGTCCCGATCACAAGGCCTCCGAGCACGGCTCCCGGGTTGGAACCCAGCCCGCCCAGAATCGCCGCGCAGAAGCCTTTGAGTCCGAGCATCGTGCCGACATCATAAGAAGTGAAGGTGATGGGCGCGACCAGCACTCCGGCAAAGGCGCCGAGCATCGCGCTCAGGCCGAAGCTGAAAAGCACCATTCGCTCCACGCTCACTCCGCAAAGCCTCGCGGCTTTGCGGTTATAAGCGCATGCCCGGAGCGCTTTCCCGGTGATGGAATATTCATAGAATAAATGGAGCAGGACCACGGCCAGCAGGGTTCCGGCCATGATCCAGATGCTCTGGGGAGTAATTACCGTGCTGAAGACATGGATCGGCTGGGTGGAGGTGAAAGCTCGCAAGGGCCGGTCATCCTTGCCCCAGATCAGCATGGCCACGCCCTTGATCAGGATCGAGCCGCCGATGGTTATTATGATCAGGTTAAGTACGGAAGGATTTTTGACCGGCCGGATCGCGAGCCGCTCAAAAATCATCCCGACCACTGTGGCGGCCGCAATCGCGATGATGACCGCCATCCAGAGCGGCACGCCCAAAAGAGGAAGGATACTTGCCGCGATCATCCCCCCCAGCATCACGAACTCGCCCTGGGCTAAATTTATTATTTCTGTGGAATTGTATATTATGGTGAAGCCGAGCGCGGCCAGCGCGTAGATCGCGCCGGTGGTCACCCCGGTAACCAGGTACTGAGCCAGTTGATTATGCCACTCCACTTTTTACCTCAAACAGAAGAAAAGGAGGCCTGAGCAAGACCCAAGCCTCCTTTTCAGGATAAACCTCAATTACTTGATCAAATCCCACTTGCCGTCTTTGATCTGCACCATCACGAACGCGTCCTTGGTCATGCCCTCGTGGTCCGTCGGGCTCATATTAAAGATGCCGCTGCAGCCGGCGAAGTTATTGGTCTTCTCGATTTCAGCCCTCATCTTTTCCGGCTCGGCTCCCGACTTTTTGAGCGCGTTGGTCAGGATCGTAAATGCGTCATAAGCATGCCCGCCGAAGGTGGAAACCCGCGCTCCTTTATACTTGGACTCAAATTCGGTTTTGTAAGCGATAAGCACCTGCTTCTGCAGGTCGGAATCCGGAAGTTGCTCCGCGACAATAAGTTTTCCCGCGGGAAGCACGATGCCGTTAGCCGCGTCGCCGGCGAGGTTGAGGAAGTTCTGATTGGCGATTCCGTGGCTCATAATCAGCTTCTGGGTCATTCCCAGGTCTTTGAAGTTCTTCGCCACGATCGCGGGTCCTTTTTGAATGCACCAGCAGATCACAGCCTGGGCGTCCTTGCCTTTGATCTTGGTTAGCTGCGCGGTCATATCCGCATCCTGCTCGCCAAAACGCTCATCAGCCACGACGGTGATTTTGAAATCCGGCGCCAGCCTGAGCAGCTCGCCCCGGCCCGAATCTCCAAACCCGTTTGACACCGTGATGAGCGCGACCTTGCTTATATTGTTCTTGTTGCAGTACTCATAAATCTTTGACACCGCAAGGCTGTCGGACTGCGCGGTTTTGAAAATCCATTGCCGGGTCTTTTTGGTATCCGGGTCGGTTACGATTTTCCAGCTGGCCGCGACACTGACGAGCGGAATTTTGGCCTCGGCTATGACGGGCAGGAAGGGCATGGTTGTTCCGCTCTGGGTGGCTCCGATCACCGCAATCACTTTCTCGCCGACCAGCTTTTTTGCTTTGGTGATCGAATTGTCAGGGTTGCTCTCATTATCCTCGAGAAGCAGCTCAATGCGATGGCCGTTGATTCCGCCCTTGGCGTTGAGATCATCGGTCAGCATCATCAGAGTCTGTTTCTCCGGCTCCCCCAGCCCCGAAGCGCCCCCGGTCACATCCAGCACCGCGCCGATTTTATAAGGCTTTTTTAGAGTGATCTTCTTTGCGGTGGCCACGGAGAGGAAAGCTATGCCTGAAAAAATGAGAATTACCGTTAATAAAACTAGTTTTTTCATTTTTCTATCCTTTCGTTAGAAGAACAGCCAGAAGCTCAAGGTATAGCGGTTGACCAGGCCGTCATCCACGTCGAGCCACCCATTTCTTGCGGGCACGCCATATTTTGTCTTGGCCAGTTCGTATTCACTGCGAACCTGCATCCATTCAAAGCTGATGTCAGCCACTTTAGGCACCACCCAGTAATGAACGCTTGCATAATAATTGCTGTTTCTGGTGATAGCTTGGTATATGGGTTTCGATTTTGTTGGGTCAATAGACATGAGCGACTGAGCATCCTTCAGCTGGTCGTTATTGACATCATCAATTCCGTAACCAGCATACACCACCCAGTTCTTGACCGGCCCAAGCTCAATCTCTCCCCAGCCTCCGGTGTCCTTTAAAGCCTCAAGTTCTCCGTCTTCATTGATGATCCAGCCTTTTCCCTGGCTGCCGCAATAATAGCCGTCCAGGTTTGCGCCGTTAAAATACTCGCCGTTGAGCGAGAGCCACTTGGTAATCGGGAGCATGGCGTGGACATTCCAGCTCCAGCTGTTCACGCTTGGATTGTGCACTCCGCCCATTTCCTCACGGGCATAATGGCCGGTCACTCCCAGTTTGAAAGGCTTATTGTTATACATACTGTCCCAGACAAGGCCGCCCTGAACATCCGGCTGGCCTGAATTGCGTCCGCTGTCAATATCCGCGTATCCCAGGGAGTCTCCAATCTTGTTGTCAACGGCCGCCTGCAATTGCAGTCTGCCGTCCATCATATAGCCGGTAAACCGGATCTGGGGCATACGGTATCCCAGGCTGCCCAGTTCCGCTCCATAAGTGTAGTTGGATGAATGAGGGAAAATCGGGCTCATTATCATCCACTCGTTTCCGGCCAGGATTCCCCAGTACTTGGACTTGAGTTCGATTTCCGCGATCCTAAGCGCAAAATTTCCTTTGTTCTCATAGCTGTCGGTCATCGCGGCCGTAGTCGCGCCATAAAAGTCAGCCTCAATTTTGCCCAGCACCTGGTACTGGCCGTTTTTCCCGAAAGTGGGGCCTTTGATCTTGAATCCAAAACGGGTCTGCCGAGCGGTGATGCCAAAAGCCGACGCATCACTGTTTTTTTCAAAATCGTCATCGTCATAACCAGGAGGTACGGTAGTAGTTCCGTCGTGGAGATCGCCTGGCGGCGCCCACACGATATAATCGAGCCCATACGCTTTTGCGTCCTCGTAAATCGCATCCACCTTGACATATCCATAGAAGGTCACATCAAGGCTGCCCACCACATTTTTCGGCTCCGCAGCTTTTGCCCCTATTGACAAAAACAGAGCCAATAACATTGTTAGAATACCTAGTTTCTTCATTTACTAACCCCTCCTTCTTTATTCGTTTTTTTTATTTGCCAAACAAACCGGCTGGAAAAAATCATCTTCCCCCCTTTCTTGCCGTTTTGTTTGATTTGCCCGCTATAAATTTCTTTTGTCAATGACCCGCCTGGCTTTCCCCTCAAACCGCTGAATGCTTCTCGGCTCCACCAGGCGGACCTTGGCGCTCACATTGTAGAGCTCGCGGATTTCGCGTTCAATCCGCTTCTGCAGCGCCTCCAGCTCCTTGACCATATCGGTCATAACATTCTCGTTGCATTCGACCTGAACTTCAAGAATATCAAGATTATTTATTCGGTCGACTATAAGCTGGTAGTGAGGCTCCACGCCCTCAATTCTCATCAACAGGTCTTCGATCTGGCTGGGGAAAAGGTTGACCCCCCGGATGATCAGCATATCGTCGGTCCTGCCTTTGATCCGCGCATGCCGGCGATTGGTTCTTCCGCATTCGCATTGGCCGGGAACAATCCGGCTTATATCTCTGGTCCGGTAGCGGATGACCGGGAAAGCCTCTTTGTGGATGGTGGTTATGACCAGTTCCCCCCATTCACCATCTCCAACTGGCTTTAAGGTATCAGGATCAACAACTTCCACGATGAAAACATCATCCGCAATGTGTTGGCCGTTTTTGGCCAGGCACTCGCCGGACACGCCCGGGCCCATAACCTCGCTCAAGCCGTAGTTGTCAGTCGCGGTGATGTAGAGCCGGCTTTCGATTTCCTCCCGCATCCGCTCGCTCCAGGGCTCCGCGCCGAACAGGCCCCATTTGAGCGAAAGGGTCTTCGGGTCCACCCCCATCTCTTCCATGGTCTCGGCCAGGTAGAGCGCGTAGCTGGGCGTGCAGACCAGGGCGGTGGTTTTATAATCCTGCATAATCATAACCTGCCTCTTGGTATTCCCGGCCGACGCGGGAATCACGCTCGCGCCGATTTTTTCCGCGCCGTAATGATGGCCGAATCCGCCGGTGAATAATCCGTAGTTGAACGCGATCTGCACAACATCGTCCGCGGTGACGCCCCCTGCGGTCATAATTCTGGCAATCAACTCCGACCAGGTGTCAAGGTCGTTCCTGGTGTAGCCGACCACGACCGGCTTGCCGGTTGTTCCGGACGAGGAGTGAATCCTCACCACTTCCCGAAGCGGGACCGCAAAGAGGCCGTAGGGATAATTGTCGCGCAGGTCGTCCTTGGTGGTGAAGGGAAGCCTGGAAAGATCGGAGAGGCTTTTCAGGTCATCCGGCTCAAAATGAATTTCATCGAACTTCTTCTTGTAGCAGCGGACATTGCGATAGACGCGCTGGAGCATTGCCTGGAGCCGCTCAAGCTGGAGCTGGGCCAGCTCGTCCTGGCTCATCTGCTCGTAGCGGGGATTCCAGATCCGGTGCTCGATTTTGTGGCCGCCATCCTTCATTTGACCAGCGCCAGCACCTCCTCATTGGTCAACACTTTTACCTTGGTGTTCTTGAGCGCGCTTATCGCCTTGTCCGGGTCATCGAACCTGAACACGATCAGCGCGTCCTGCCGGCGGGAAACAAACGCATACATATATTCCACATTTAATCCCTGCTCAGCGAAAACCTTGAGTACTTTTCCCAGCGAGCCAGGCTCGTCCGGGATTTCCACGGCCAGAACCTCGGTCTCAGCCACCGTGAACTTCCTGTCCTTCAGAATCTTTCTCGCCTTCTCAAAATCGTTCACGATCAGCCGGATCACCCCGAAATCGCTGCTCTCCGCAACCGTGAGCGCCATAATGTTGATGCCCGCGTCTCCCAAACAGCTCGCCATCGCCGCAAGCCTGCCCGGCTGGTTCTCCATAAAAACAGAAATCTGCTTAACCTTCATTTTCTCCCCTCCCGGATTTCAAGCCTTAGATTTTCCGTTTGTCGATGACTCGCTTTGCCTTGCCCTCAGAACGCTGAATGGTTCTCGGTTCCACCAGGGTAATTTTTGCGTTCACGCCCAGGTAGTCTTTCAGGTCATTTTCAAGCTTATCCCTGAGCTGGTCAAGCCTTTTCATCTCATCCGAAAATATTTTTTCGCTCACCTCAACCTGCACTTCCAGCTCGTCCAGCGCGGCTTTGCGGTCAACAATGATCAGGTAATGCGGCTCCAGGCCTTCAATGTTAAGCAGCACATGCTCGATCTGGCTGGGGAAAACATTAACGCCCCTGATGATCAGCATATCATCGGTCCTGCCGGTGATCCTGCTCATCCGGCAGGAAGTCCTTCCGCATTTGCAGGGCTCGGCGATGAGATGGCTCAGGTCCTTGGTTCTATACCGGATCAGCGGGAACGCCTCTTTGGACAGACAAGTGAACACCAGCTCTCCCTGCTCTCCCGGCTCGACCGGCTCGCCCGTTTTCGGGTCAATGACTTCCGCCAGGAAATGGTCTTCATAAATGTGCAGCCCATGCTTTTCCTCAATGCACTCGCAGCTCACGCCCGGGCCGATCACTTCGGAAAGACCGTAAATGTCCAGGGCGTCTATGCCCACCCGCTTTTCGATTTCATCCCGCATCCGTTCGCTCCAGGGCTCCGCGCCGTGGATGCCGACCCGGAGCTTGAGCTTTTTGATGTCAATCCCCTGCTCGGCCGCCACATCCGCGAGGTGGAGCGCGTAGCTGGGCGTGCAGGTGAGCACGGTGGACCCGAAATCTTTCATAATCAAGATTTGGCGCTGGGTGTTTCCGCCCGAAACCGGGATCACAGTTGCCCCTAGTTTTTCCGCGCCGTAGTGAAACCCAAGCCCGCCGGTGAACAATCCGTAGCCATACGCGTTATGGATGATGTCCCCCTTGTGCGCGCCGGCTGAGACCAGGCATCTTGCAATCAGGTCAGCCCAGGTTTCAATGTCGTTTCGGGTGTAGCCCACCACCGTCGGTTTGCCGGTGGTCCCGGACGACGCATGAACCCGCACCACATCCTTCATCGGCATTGCGAACATGCCGTAGGGATAGTTATCGCGGAGGTCGTCCTTGACCGTAAAGGGCAGCTTCTGGATGTCCTTCAGGCTCTTGATGTCCTTGGGCTTGACACCGGCCGCATCGAACTTTTTCTTGTAAAACGGAACCTTTTGATAAACCCTGGCCGCAACCGCTTTCAGCTTTTCAAGCTGAAGCGCCTCCAGTTTTTTCCTGGGCAAGGTCTCCTCTTTGTTCCAATACATAGGCACCTCTCCTGATCAGAGGAATTTGCCCGATTTTAACAAAAGACAACAATCTTTTCAACCCCAGTTCCCCCATTTTCATTCCGCCCAAGGGCTATGTCGATGATTCAAGAACCAAACCCAAAATCGCCATTCAAATTCCGGGGGAAGTCCTCTTCAATATATCTTTTGCATGTGAAATCGTATCCAAGAATGTGCTCTTACCCGTTGCACAGGATTGAGACTATTTCAATCAAAGTGATTTTGCAGCTATATTCCCGGCTTTGCAGCCGCTTGCGAGCGAAGCGCCTGCGGCTGAACCGTCAAAAATATAATTGGCCCCGGAAAGAACAGAGCCTGCCGCGCAAAGGTTTTCGTAAGTTATCCTGCCGTCCCGGTCCAGAGGCTTCATCTCCGGGCTCACTTTAAGTCCGACGGAAAAAACCGGGTGCGGGTTCGTGAGCCTCGCGCTGGTCAGCTTTTCCGTGAAAATAGTTCCCATTGGTTCAGAGCCGCAGAAAACCTCCAGGCCGAAAACTTCTTCCTTGAAACTCTCGCTCTTGGAGATGCCGCCGGCCAGGAATCCGCCGGTGGCAAGGACAAAACCGGCCGCGCTGATCTGCACTTCTTCGCTCTCGCAGCGGGCGAGGACGGATTTTATTTTTTGTCCATTGGCCTCAAAGCCGGCTGCCTTTCCCATAAGTCTTTCAATCCCGTCTTGTTTAAGCCTTTCCTGCAAATAGTCCCCCAGCCTTTTTCCGGGCACAGAGGGCGGAAATGATAAAAGCTCTCTCACTTTTGATCCCGCCTCTTGTTCCAGTTTAGTCATCAATTCCTCGCGGTGTATGACGGGAATGACCGGCGGCAGAATTACAAGCTCAGCCGCGCTGCTTTTGACCGCAGACTTTAGCTTCTCAAGCGTTTCCTCAAAATTCTCCTCAATCCATCTCGCATTTTCCAGGCTTGATTTGTCCGAGAGGCCGTTGGTGGAAATCTGAGCTATGGCCAACTCAACTCTTGCTCCCAGGCAGTCAGTCCAGTGCAGGAAATTTCTCCGGAAAAAGTCAGGATCAAAATCCCTGAACCCGCTGAAATCGACCAGCAAAATTTTGCGAATCCGGCTCAAATCTTCAAAACTCAACATTCGGGCTTGAGTGAGCGCGGTCTGCTTGAAAGTCCCGAGCTGGTTAAACACGAGCCGATTCCTGCCCGGTTCGCCGGAAAGAAAATGATCCTCGCCCGGAAACACAAGCGCCAGCGCCTTTTTTATTTCCTCCAAAATTTTCTCCCCGCTGTCCCCGATAAGATGATAGGGATGCATCGGACTGCGGACCAGAAGCTCTTCAATATTCTTTCTGACATCAACCGACCATTTTTCAGGATGAGCCGGGATCGCACCCGGGTCCGCCGCGATGTCAAGCGCGCCCGAGTTCATCGCGCTCGCTCCGGATTCCCTGCCGAGAACCATAACCCTTCTGCCTGACTTGACCGCGGCCAGAGCCGCGGCCGTTCCGGCCAGGCCCGCGCCGATCACCACTATCTCGGTTTCGATCTTTTTCATCTGCTCACAAGCAGGCGGTTTAAATTCCCGACCAGAAAATACGAAGCCTGGTTTAACTCCTCTTCCTCAAGAGTCCTCCCCTGCAGCACCGTCCGGTTGCCTTTCCAGCGCCGCTCCATAAATGAAAGCAGACTCTCTCCAGCCTCTTTCGCGGACAGATCAAGTTCTTTTGCCATAATGGCCGCAGCCTTTGCCGCGCATCTGGTTCCCTGGCACATACCGGTGCCGAACCGGGTGCGGTTGCGCAAGTCATTCAGCGTTTCCGCGTATTCATTGCGAATCGCGTAAACCAGCTCGCACGCAAGCACAGGATCGCACAGGCAAACGGTTTCTTTCAGTTCCGGTCTCTCTCTGGTGAGTTCCAGAATCTGCTCAGACCTTGCGCCGTGGCGGAACACCAGCCGGTGAGCCGCATACTGTGCCACTCCGTATTTAGCTGCCAGCTCTTTTTCGCTCACTTGTCTTTCCCCGCCCGGAAGCGCAATAAGATGGGTCTGGCACTTTGCATCCACGCCCAGTTTCCGGCAAATCAAATCAGCAGCTTCCTCACTCATCAGCCGGTAGCTGGCAAGCTTGCCCCCGGCTATGCTGACGATCCCCTTTACCCCCTCAATCTTCTCATGGTCAAAGACCTTGTGGTCCCGGCTCAGCTTGTCCTCGTCTTTCCCATACGCGAAAAGGGTGGGCCGGATCCCCACCCAGGTCCTAATCATCCTTGCCTTTCTTATGTCCGGAAGATAATGCTCCGCGCCCTGAATCAAATACTCAATCTCGTCCTCGGTCGCATTAACATCATCCGGGTCCCCGTAATAGTCATCGTCCGTGGTGCCGAGGATGGTGGAGTTCTCGTGAGGCATAATGAACCCGTTCCGGCCGTCAATCATATCCAGGGTCAGGCTGAAGTTGAGGAGCCTGCGGTCAAAGGTTATATGTGTTCCCTTGGCAGGCCGAATCTTGACCTCCACCCCGGCCTTCGAACTGGTCTTCATTATCCAGGGACCCGTGGCCTGCATAACTATCCGAGACCGCAAATCCTGGCGACCGGACTTGTCCCGAACCCGCACCCCGATTATGTTCCCGCCAGAATCTTTCAAAAAATCCACGACTTCGGTGTGGAGCCTTACCTCCGCTCCATAAGCAGCCGCGGAGGCGCCATTCAAAAAGCAAAGTCTCTGGGGGTCAATGCCGAACTCGTCAAAAGTGACCGCATATTTGACCTTGTCCGAGATATTGGGAACAAGCTCTTTGATTTCTTTTTGGCTCAAAGTGGTGTGGGGCATTCCGTTTTTCAAAACCGCATACTTGTCATAGACCTCAAGATAAGTTTCATAAAAAGGCAGGCGCGCCCGGCTGGTTATGGGCATAATGAACGGGAGCCGGAAGAGAAGGAAGGGCACGATTTTCTGGATGTATCCGGAATCAAGGCAGGAGTGCTTAGCGGTGTCAATGTCGTAGATGAGGTAGCGGAGCCCGCCGTGAATCATCCCCGAGTTCGCGCCCGAGGCCCCGCTGGCAAAATCGCTCTTTTCCACCAGACAAACTTTCAAGCCGCGCATCGCCAGGTCTCGAGCAATCCCGGTCCCGTTCACCCCCGCGCCCACAACAACTACATCATATTCGGGCATCAAAAGTATTCTAGATTATGAGACTGGAAATGCAAAGCGGTCTTTTTGCGGCAAGGTCAAAGACCAAGGCATTGTGTTTAGGCGGGCTTAAGCCTGTTTTTTAGAATACATTTTTGACAGTTCTGCCGAATCCTCTAAAATCCGGATGAGATGAAGCGCGCGGAAAAGCCGATTGTATTCACTCTGCATTCCTTGAAACGAATGGCCGAACGAGAGATATCTGAGAAGGAGGCGGCAGAGGCAATCAGAAAAGGTGAATGGGTTCCGGCAATGAAGGGCAGATATTCCTGCGCCGGAACTTTCAGGTTTGAAAAAGAACATTACGGGCGTTATTATAAATTAAAAGAGGTTGTGCCTGTTTTTATTGAAGAATCGCACCGGATACTGGTGATAACGGTTTACAGCTTTTTCTCGCAAGGGGGAGAGGGACAATGAAGATAAAATACGATTCCGAAGCGGATGCGCTTTACATTTATTTAAAAGGACGCGGTGTTGATCACACGGTTCGGGTCGGACCCGACCTTGCGATTGACTATGGACCGGACGGCGAGGTTCACGGAATCGAGCTGCTTTCCGCACGCGAGCACCTGGGAATAAAAAGAAAGCCGGAAATAATTGTTGAAAATCTGAAAGTCGCCAAAAAATAATTTATCGGTTTTTCTCCTCTTATCCGTTACCATCGAGCTCGTGGAGACATGGGGCTTGATGATGGCCATTCGGTCCAGGGCCGTGTCCTGCAAGGTCATGGACCTTGACCAATTTTTCCTGAAAAAATTTTCTTCTCTGCGCTCTCCCTGTCCTCCGAAGCCCCGCGGCGCGGGGCGGAGGGGGATGCGCTCTCTGCGGTAAGAAGCAAAAAATTATTTTCTTCTCTGCGCGCTTCCGCCTTCGCGCAAGGCTACGGCGGACTTCGCTGCGCCTCTGCCCTGAAAACAGTCATTTTCATTGTCTCAGGGTGCCGATAAACGGCAGGAGCGACTGCGGTGAAAAAATCTTACGGCTTGACAAGGAAGCAATTGCGGTTAGACTAGAAATTCACAATTTGTTGCGGGGTGGAGCAGCCAGGTAGCTCGTCGGGCTCATAACCCGGAGGTCGCTAGTTCAAATCTAGCCCCCGCTACCAAAAACTAAAAGCTCCGAGCCTTAAACTCGGAGCTTTTTTTATTGCCTCTAAATGCAATTAGGCATATAATTATGAAAAAGCTATAGAGGTAACAAAAATGGCAACAAAATCATTTGAGGCGAAGTAAGGGGCGATTATTTGAAGCCGGGCGCGTGCTATAACCTGCTTGAAGAAAATTGGATTCCTGTTCTGTATAACAATGGCAAAACTGATCGTGTGGGTATAAAGAATGCCCTTACGCAAGCAGGCCATATCAGACAAAACGCAGCGATGGCAACGCACAACAGGGTCAATGCAAAGAAATGAAGCCGATGATGACTGTAGATGGCAAGGATGCACCTGAGTGCCCGGATTCTTCGTGGCGGTTATTATGGGCCAAATCAGGGCAGGATAAAGGAAATGGCGAATACCATCCTTTGCTGTTTCATATGCTCGACGTTGCAGCGGTGGCCGGACTCATGTGGGATCATTATTTGACCGCCGGAATTCGGAAAAGACTCGAATGTGGGCTTGGAACTGGAAACGCGCGAACCTGGGTTATGTTTTTAAGTGGAGCACACGATGTTGGCAAGGCCTGTCCTGGGTTTCAAAAAAAGGCGTCAAATCTGTGCGAATGCTTGAATCTTCCATTCTCCAATAATGACCAAAATCGCCCTCATGGATTTATCAGCGCTAAAATCCTAGGTGGAAAACACGGCCCTCTGTTGGGCCAAATAGTCGGAGGACACCACGGCGTCTTTCCTCGTTCAGAAGGACTCAAAATGGCAAATGACGTGCTTGGCAACAAAGATTGGGAAATGGCCCGTAACAATCTGCTAATTGAGTTTGCGAGAATCGTGAGTCTAGACCTCAACCAGCGGTCCGGATCCAAGGCCGACATCACTGACCCGTTTATCGTTCCCGTGCTTGCTGGATTTATTTCCGTTGCGGACTGGATCGGTTCGAATCAGGATTTTTTCCCATACGCCGCTGAATGCGGGGAAAAAATTGTGAGCAGTGCTGGGAAATACTGGGTATCTGCGCAAGACCAGGCTGAAAAAGCTCTTTATAAGCTTGGCTGGTTGCCATGCGTAAACTTTGCAAAAGAGACGCGCTTCGATTTTGTCTTCCGCGGCCTTACCGCAAACGCTCTCCAAGAGAAGGTGGCAGAATTCGCATCAAAGCAAACCAGCCCCTACCTTATGATCGCTGAGGCGCCTATGGGCATCGGAAAGACCGAAGCAGCACTTTACGCGGCGGACCTTGCTGTTTGCCGCGGTTTTGCGCGAGGGATATATGTAGCCATGCCCACTCAGGCCACGAGCAATGCAATGTTTGAGCGCATTTTGGAAAAGTATCTTAAGAAAAGAGGACATCAGGGAAGGCTGAACTTGCAACTTGTGCATGGCGACGCGCTTCTGGCGCAAATGGCTGAAGTCAGAGAAGGGGAAATACCAAACTTTCAGCCTAGGGACATTGAAGAAGAGAAAGGTGATTTGGAAGCCCAATCTTGGTTTACGGCCAAAAAACGACCCCTACTTGCTCCGTTCGGAGTTGGCACTATAGATCAATGTCTGCTCAGTGTTCTTAAAACAAAGCACTGGTTCGTTCGCCTCCTGGGACTTGCTGGCAAAGTCATCATCTTTGACGAGGTCCATGCTTATGACTCCTATATGAGCACAATTATTGAACGGCTTCTGCGCTGGCTGGCTGAACTGGACTGCACGGTAATTCTCCTGTCAGCAACCTTGCCGGAAGCAAAAAGAAAGACGCTGGCAAAAGCCTTTTCCGGACAGGATGAAAGGGCATATAATGTTTATCCCCGCATAACGTTGGCTAAACCTTGCCACTATCAAAATAACGCGATGCCGGAACCGGCTATATGTTTTAAAGTGCCCACGGAGGAATCACAAACCATTGGTATTGATTTTGCCAAAACTGAGTTGGGATCATTATCTGAAACCCTCACTGTTAGCCTAAAAAACGGAGGATGCGCCGCCGTAATCTGCAACACTGTGGACCGCTCCATTGAAGTATATAAACATCTGCGCGATAGATTGAAAGGCACTGAATGCTTGCTGTTCCACGCACGCACGCTACAGATGTGGCGACGGGAGCGCGAAGAAGAAATCCTTCGTAAGTTCGGCAAGGGCGAAAAGCAGGCCGATGGCACCTACGCGAACCCGCAACGGCCTCTGCGCGCCGTCCTGGTCGCGACGCAGGTAATTGAACAAAGCCTGGATTTGGACTTTGACCTCATGATATCGGAGATCGCACCGATAGACTTGCTGCTCCAACGTCTGGGGAGACTTCATCGTCATCCGCGCAAGCGCCCCGATGGACTGGAATCTCCTCGACTAATTATGCTATGCGAGGCTCAGCAAGTCGGGCCGCCACCCGAGTCGTTCGGCGAGGGCTTAGAGTTCGTTTACGACCGGTATATACTTCTCCGAACGTGGCTGACCCTGCGCAACCAGAGCGAGATCAAAGTGCCAAGCCAAATCGAGACATTGGTGGAAGAGGTATATGCTCTCAATAAGGGAAGCAAGGATAATAATTGGATGGATGCCCTTGAAAAGGCGAAAAGTAAAATGGAATCTGAACATTCCGAATCAGAAAGGGTGGCCTCCAAGTTAATCGTCTCAAAGCCCAAAGATCCGCATGAGCTTATTGAGGACTTCAACGAGCAATTGCGCGAGGATGAGGATCCCGAAGTCCACCGGAGCATACGCGCCGCGACCCGCGAAGGCGATCCGTCCATAACCATAATCTTTTTGCCATCGGATGTGCCCCTTACCCCAATTCCCGAAGTCCGCAAACTTCTCGACCATTCAGCAAAGCTCAGCCATCGAGGTGTTTTCCAAGCCACGCTTGAGAAAGGAGAGATACCAGGGGAATGGAGAGACAACGCGCATCTGCGTCATGCGCGCTTGTTGCGACTCAATGGTCAGAACCAAGGAAGGGTGGGTAATTATTTGCTGACCGTTGATGAAAACTTGGGAATAGTCATAGAGAAGGATGGTGATAATCATGGCTGAGTTCAACTTGATTGACGAGCCTTGGATTCCCTGCATCGACTTGAACGGGACCCCGGCCGAATACGGCATCCGGGATACCTTGCTCAAATCGCACGAATTGTGTGAAATTTGCAATGATTCGCCATTGGTTACGGTGTCCATCCATCGCCTGCTTCTAGCGCTTCTTTACCGGATATTAAATGGACCAAACGACTTCGCTGGCTGGGAGCAAATCTATATACGGAATGCCTTTGATCAAGAAGCCATTCAGAATTATTTGACCAATTGGAAAAAGCGCTTTGATCTCTTTTCAGAGAAATATCCTTTCTTCCAGATGGCAAATTTCAATACTGCCAAAGCAGTCTCCGTTAATCGTCTCGCAACCGAATGTGCAAGCGGTAATAACGCAACGCTTTTTGATCACTGTAATGACGATAAAGAAGTCCGTTGGTCACCTGCTCGAGCAGCAAAACAGTTGATCGCCTGCCAATCATTTGCATTGGGATTTGGGCGAAGCGGAAATGCAACCATCAATAAGGGAAATGAATCGCTGCCTTATTTTGCCGATGCTATTGCCTTGCGCGGTATGACTATATGGCTACAGGGGAAGAATCTTTTCGAAACCCTGATGATCAATCTGGTGCCTACTGAAAACAAAGGAGACAAATCGTCGCCGCCTTGGGAACTGAATAATTCCAACGAATATCGTGATCGGTTTGAAGGCAGAAATAGAAAGGCCATCTCTTCTAAGGGAATAGTAGATCTATTAACCTGGCAGAGCCGTTTGATCCGGCTTATTATTGGTAATTCGGTAATTTCAAAAATGTATTATGCGCAAGGGCGTTCAGCGGACAAAGCTGCTAACGATCCCATGAAGGTTTATAGAATATCTAAGGAAGAAGGCATTTTGCCGCGGCCTATTAGCAGTAATAAGTCGACTTGGCGAGATGTTCATTCCATCCTCATGATTCCAAGTGACGGAAGTAATGAGCGAAGACCAGAATCATTCAATCTTATTGCTCAAGCTCAATCAAGGGAAGTCATAGATCAAAAAAAACAATTTATAATCCGCATTGTTGGTTTGGCCACGGCTCCTGGAAAGGCTGGGAAATTCCTTCTCTGGCGGCACGAGCGGATGCCTATTCCCGCCCAATTGTTAGGTGACGCGAACCTGATCGAACGTCTCGGAGGCTTATTGGAGAATGCCGAACAGGCTTCCCGCGAGTTACACAACAGGATCAGAAGAATAGCGAAGCTCTATCTATCACCTAGTGCTGAATCCGCTGGAGCTAGACAGCCTGATCAAAATGAAGTTAAGAAGGTCATAGAAACTATTGATCCATGTTCCCCTTACTGGGCGCGGCTGGAGAAGCATTTCTTTGCACTGCTTGAGAATCTCCGGAATGACTGGGATGAGGATGAAAATGGATGGAAGCCCGACGATCAACAAACGGCCACCCAAACTTGGCGCAACCATGTGAAACGAGAGGCCCGGCTGGCGATGGAAGAAAGTATCCGCTCGCTGGGAACGACTGCTCGCACCATCCAAGCTGTCGCTCGCGTTCGCACAGATTTTAAAGATACTGATCTCGCTCCTCAGCCGCAGAAAGCAGCCGGGACAAAAATGAAAGGAGGCAAGAAGAAATGAGCCTGGATGAAAAACAAAGAGCATTCATTGGATATTTGCTCAACCTCGCTAAGGAAGGAAAGGAAGACAGGGGCGCGCTTGCTGACCTTCGAAGCGGCTTGGGAAAGGAGCCGGGAAAGATGGCCCGAGTGCATAAATATGTCGTGCCATATTTGCCTGAGAAGAGATGGAATGACCGCTGGTATTATGTTGCCGCAACCCTGTTCGGCCTTTTTCCAAAGCATCGCCAGGGAATCAGTCTCGGGGCCGCCTTTCGGCCCTTGAGGAAAAATAGCGAAAGCATGGAGGCCAGGTTTGTTGCTTTGCTTAATGCCCATCCCGAAGACCTTGACGACCATTTACGGCATGCAATAAGTCTACTGAGATCCAACGAAGAGCCAATCGACTGGTTCCATCTGTTCGATGACCTGCTCCAATGGGATCACTATGAAGGCTTTGTCCAACTGAAGTGGGCTCGGGACTTTTATAAAAATGTTTCCACGAACAAGGGCGATACGCCCCGGTTAGACCGAACAACCGAACAAAAGGAGGAAAAAAACCATGAATGATTCCGGCATTAAAATCGAAGTCCACCTGATCCAAAACTTTGCGCCATCCAACCTTAACCGCGATGACACCGGCCAGCCCAAGAGCGCCACCTTTGGTGGATGCCGCCGGGCCAGAATTTCGAGTCAATGTATCAAGCGAAGCACCCGCCAAAAGTGGCGTGAAAACGCCTTCGCCTCGGTTGGAGAACGGACTCAAAGACTCAAATACGCGTTGCAACCAAAATTGGCGGCCTCAGGCCGAACCGATGAACAGATCGGAAAGGCCTTGAATACATTTCTAACACAATTCTATTCTAAGATGGACGAGAGGGACGGTGAGAAGACGGCAGTTCTTGTCTTTGTCAGCCAAGATGAGATCTCAAAGGCCAAAGAGCTGATCGATAGGCACTGGGACAGATTGTCGGAAGGGAAACAGTTGCAAAAAGGAGACGAAACATCTGCCAAAACGATGCTGGACAAAGCTCGCGCTTCAGCGGATATTGCACTTTTCGGACGCATGCTCGCCGAACATCCTGATCGGAATACCGACGGCGCCTGCCAAGTCGCCCATCCTATCTCCACGCATAAAGTGGATATGGAGATGGACTTCTATACCGCGGTGGATGACCTCAATCCCAAGGAAGAAACAGGAGCGGGAATGATGGGTGTGGTCGGTTTCAACAGCGCTTGTTATTACCGCTATGCTCTCGTTGACCGAGACCAGCTCGCTCGCAACTTGGCCGGAAAGACCAACCGGAACAAGGGCGAGTGGACGGAAAAACTTGAGGCAAAAGACTACTCAGACGCCGACAAAGTTATCAGCGCATTCTTGGAAGCAATGGTTTATGCCATTCCGACTGGAAAAAAGAACTCCTTCGCCCATCAAAACTTGCCCTCATTTGGTCTATTCGTTGTGCGCAAAGGCGGAGTTCCCGTCTCGCTTGCCAATGCTTTTTGCAAACCGGTCCGGGCCGCAAAGCCAGATGATGATCTGATTGGTCTTTCAGTTTCCGCACTTACCAGTTATTGGGATACACTCAAGAAAGTCTATGGCGATCAGGGCGTCCATACCGTGGCTTGTTTCCAGGTCGGCCAGGAAAATTGCCTTAACTCACTTAAGGAACATGATAAGGGGAGCGTGGCAGAAGCGATCAAAACGATTATGGAGGCCGCGAAAAGACAATGAGTCAAATCCATACGCTGCTTTTGCGCTTGGAAGGCCCCATGCAGTCCTGGGGATATCGCAGTCGGTTTGATTACCGAGATACCGCTCTAGAACCTACGCGAAGTGGAGTGATTGGCCTGCTTTGCGCTGCAATGGGCATTGCCCGCGGTGAACCCATTTCATGCTTTGACCATATCCGCATGGGGGTGCGCGTGGACAAAGAGGGGAGACCTGAACGGGACTATCATACGGCGCTTGATGTGATCAAGGCCGATGGCAGTGGAACCGAAACTGTCCAATCCTGGCGCGATTATCTGGCGGATGCTTCATTTACAGTTGGCCTGGAAGCCACCGACAAAGTGCTTCTTGATAGAATCGCAAAAGCGCTCCAATCCCCTGAATGGCTACTTTATCTGGGACGGAAATCATTTTCCCTGGCTGCGCCGCCTTTTCTCGACCTTAAGCCAGGAGGACTGGAGAAAAACCTGCGGTCAGGTGAAGGAAAGCGGCTGGTATTGGAAAATCACAGCGGAGAAAGAACCCAGCATGATTGGCCGCTTTGTTTTGGTGGGCGCAGATTTAAGCCCCGTTCCCTTCATGTCCTGTTTGATGGGAAAGGAGAAAATAAATGAACTCACCCGCTACCCTATACCTCTCCCGCCTCATCATCAATCCTGCATCGCGCCAAGTATGGAGCGAGTTGGGGCATCCTTATGAAATGCACCGGACCCTGATGCGCGCTTTTCCGCAGGTACCCAAAGCAGAAGCCATCAATGCCCGCCAAAAATATGGTGTTCTCTTCCGCGTCGACATAGACGATAGCGGCGACTATGCGAAGCTTTATGTGCAATCCATATCTAAACCGGACTGGTCGTTCTTATCCTGTCTATCCGACTATTTGCTTGAGGAGCCGGCCCCACCTAAAGATCTTATGAAAGCTTATCAGAAGCTCCAGGGCGGACAGGTCTTATCGTTCCGATTGCGTGCCAATCCCACCAAGCGGATTGCGAAGCCCAACGAGGGAAGCGCCGATCTGGAGGGTAAGCGCGTCGGACTACTGAAAGAGGAACAGCAGATCGCATGGCTGATTCGCAAGGGATGCGAACGGGAAAGAGGCAAACCCGGTGGATTTGAAATCCTTATGAAAGAAATCAAAGATCAAAACGGCGAAATTAGGTTGGTTCCGCGCGTTACTGTTTGCGTCGAAGGCAAACAGGTCGGGAGGAAAAAAGAAGCAATGAACGAGCATCCAATGACACACTTCGCGGTTCGCTTCGACGGACTTTTACGAATCACAGAGCCCGACTCCTTCCGCGAAACCCTGGCTCATGGCATCGGCCCGGCCAAGGCATTTGGTTTCGGGCTGTTGAGCGTGACGGAGATTAAATGAAAAATCTTCATATCCTTCCCAAGTTTTCCGATCGCTGGAGCCATCTCTATCTTGAGCATGGAAAGCTGGATAAAGATGCCTCTGCCTTGGTCCTCCATACCAAAGACGGTGACATCCCAATTCCAATTGACCAGCTTGGCTTGATCATGCTTGGCCCCGGGACTTCTTTGACCCACCGCGCCATGCAGGCGCTGGCGGAAAATAATTGCTTGGTTTGCTGGGCCGGAGAGCAAGGCGTAAGGATGTATGCTCATAGCACGGGAGGCACGCATTTTTCCCGAAGACTTTTAATTCAGGCGCGGTTGTTTTGTGATGAGGCATCAAGATTAAAGGTGATAAGACGCTTATATGAAAAACGGTTTGAGTATAAATTGTCAGACGACTTTACCATTGAACAGATAAGAGGGCTGGAAGGCGCAAGGGTAAGGAATGCTTATAAGCTTATTTCCGAAAAATATGGAGTCCACTGGAATGGCAGGTGCTATGATCAGGATGATTGGGAAAATGCCGACACAGTGAATCGTGCCTTATCAGCGGCGAATTCCTGCCTTTATGGAATTTGCCATGCCGCAATATTATCAGCAGGTTATTCCCCGGCAATCGGCTTTATCCACACCGGCAAAATGCTAAGTTTTGTGTATGATATTGCCGATCTTTACAAAACGGAAATAACCGCGCCCATTGCTTTTATGGTGGCCTCGGAAGGCAGCATCGAGGTCGAAAGAAGGGCCAGGCTTAAATGCAGAGATGTTTTTTACGAAAAAAGATTGATGGAGAGAATAATTCCAGACATTGCGGAGGTGTTAGATGCTCGTGATGATCTTGGAGAATACCCCGGAGAGTTTGAAGGGAGAATTGTCACGCTGGCTGATCGAGCCGAAGTCGGGCGTGTTCCTTGGGAATCCGAACGCGAGAGTGAGGGACGAAATTTGGAAGATGGCGGCTCAAAAAAACCGAAAGGGAACAATAATTCAGATTTGGAGTGAACATAACCCCCAAGGTTATAAATACCGGGTTTGCGGCAAACCAAAAAGAGAATTTATCGATTTTGATGGCATAGCATTATTGCTTTATAAAAAGCAACAACTTGATGGAGGCCAGAAAGAAGTTTAGGTTCTTTGAAAAATTATGTAGCGGTCCAGGATTTCATCTATTTGTTGTGTTTCGCTTCGGTTTTTAATACACCAGTTTGGGGTCTTCCCCACACGCGTGGGGGTGAACCGCAAAAGACGATTACCTTGCTCCCTTACTAATCCGTCTTCCCCACACGCGTGGGGGTGAACCGAACTTGCGGCCCAGGGACATACCCATCCACCCGTCTTCCCCACACGCGTGGGGGTGAACCGTATAAACTCGACATCGATCTGCCTGCGGACGCGTCTTCCCCACACGCGTGGGGGTGAACCGCCGCGGGCAACGCTCAGTTTACGTTCAGCTTCCGTCTTCCCCACACGCGTGGGGGTGAACCGAAAAAATGGCCGCAGATGCAGCTGAAAAACGCGTCTTCCCCACACGCGTGGGGGTGAACCGACCCGGTTGAGGTTGCGGCCGCTTGGTATTACGTCTTCCCCACACGCGTGGGGGTGAACCGAGTGTATCCAGAAAGATTGCTCCCATAAATTAGTCTTCCCCACACGCGTGGGGGTGAACCGACTCGCGGTTTGTCCTGTGAACCGTGCAGAGCGTCTTCCCCACACGCGTGGGGGTGAACCGCGTGTGCCGAGCAGGTGAGGGTTTCGGATTACGTCTTCCCCACACGCGTGGGGGTGAACCGCCGTATCACATCAAAACACCGACGCAACTTGCGTCTTCCCCACACGCGTGGGGGTGAACCGAGGACCGAGCCACAATAAACCACCTAAAAGCTGTCTTCCCCACACGCGTGGGGGTGAACCGACCTGATTTATCCTGAACACGCATTCGGTCTTGTCTTCCCCACACGCGTGGGGGTGAACCGCGGGATCGTTGCGATCGGGGACGAGTATATAAGTCTTCCCCACACGCGTGGGGGTGAACCTTCCCGCGCCGTGCTACGGGACAATTCCAGCGCGTCTTCCCCACACGCGTGGGGGTGAACCTTCCAGCGAGGAAAAGTCCCACGACCGGCTGACGTCTTCCCCACACGCGTGGGGGTGAACCGTAAGCGACCGTGGAGCTGATCCGGTTCTGCTCGTCTTCCCCACACGCGTGGGGGTGAACCGTGCCGCCCGCCTCCTCCATGCTCACACTCTTTGTCTTCCCCACACGCGTGGGGGTGAACCGGTACTGGACGGCATGCGCAAGACCGAGAATGCGTCTTCCCCACACGCGTGGGGGTGAACCGAATATAGGTTTTTCTCACCGGTGCTTTTCTTCGTCTTCCCCACACGCGTGGGGGTGAACCGACCCCTGCACCCCGTCCGCCTGCGGCGGACTGGTCTTCCCCACACGCGTGGGGGTGAACCGATGGTTCCCCGTCCCGCGACTCGCAGGAAAATGTCTTCCCCACACGCGTGGGGGTGAACCGTGAACAATGACGGGGAAACCAGGGCAAAAAACGTCTTCCCCACACGCGTGGGGGTGAACCGCGGGTTCCCGCACAGGCATAGCCTGACGGTTTGTCTTCCCCACACGCGTGGGGGTGAACCGACCAGCTTCTGGGCCCCCACCTGGGACCCCAGGTCTTCCCCACACGCGTGGGGGTGAACCGAGGGGGTGGCGCTGCTCGAGACCGTCACCCGGGTCTTCCCCACACGCGTGGGGGTGAACCGACCGAGAACGAGGAAACCCATGTCTGGACTTTGTCTTCCCCACACGCGTGGGGGTGAACCGGATCGCCCACCGACGGCGTCGGCCTGGATGTTGTCTTCCCCACACGCGTGGGGGTGAACCGTCCGGCGTCAAGCCCGGAGACGTGAAAATCAAGTCTTCCCCACACGCGTGGGGGTGAACCGACCGGCCGCGCAAGGTGATGAAGTCCGGCCCGGTCTTCCCCACACGCGTGGGGGTGAACCGGCATGCGATGTCGCCAAGATGAAGGGCGAGCCGTCTTCCCCACACGCGTGGGGGTGAACCGATTTTCAAGCTCCAGGCCGACGCCCCCGAGGCGTCTTCCCCACACGCGTGGGGGTGAACCGCGGAGCATACAGAGATGGATTGAGCGGGCGGCGTCTTCCCCACACGCGTGGGGGTGAACCGTGTTGGCGATGGCCAT
>Ga0315280_10002139_pt1 | contig 32389 bp, 24 predicted proteins | sample YL17G06_40_MG_FD_203697 | JGI IMG/M metagenome (GOLD analysis project Ga0315280, IMG submission 203697) | Sediment microbial communities from Yellowstone Lake, YNP, Wyoming, USA - YL17G06_40 | ecosystem: Environmental > Aquatic > Freshwater > Lake > Sediment | place: USA: Wyoming | collected...
AAGCTGGTCTGCGTGCATTGGCGCACATAGTGCGCGGCTGGCGTCTCCGATCTTGGCAGACGGATGAATCCTAATATGGGTGACACTGTGACACGGTTCGATCATAAAAATGCGTGTAAGGTGCAGGGCATGACGCCGCTTTGTGACCCCTCACGCCTCCACCCTAAAAGTCATCTTCCACATTGACCCGATTTGTCTTAAACCTATACACCGACTTGACAAAGGCCGCCCTTGCGCTGCGCTCAAACCATGCCGCCGAGCACCAACGATACTCCGAAGCCTTGCGCACAACGCCGTGATGAACAGGATTCTGGTGTACATAGTTCAGCCGGGCCAAGTACGACCGCTGGAATGTGATATGAGTATCCCAGTATTGGTAAAAGATCTTCCTTCCTGCAGTCCCATCAGCAGCATTGAGTTTCCTAGCTATGGCACCATGCAGCTTGCCCAGCATGAGCCTCAGATTTTCGGGATTAACCGGCGAAAGCGCCACAAAGTGATAATGGTTGGACATCACGGCCCACGCCTGTAGTTGCCACCCAAACTCGATCGCGCATCCGAACAGCAGGCTGAGTACCAAGTCGAGCCGGGCAGGGCAGTTCAAAAGGTGACGCTTCTCATAGATACCGGCGGTCACCATATAGGCGCCCGTTTCACCGAGACGATGGGCGGGGGCATGAGGCCAATCACAGAAAGCAGGGCTGCCATTCAAGCTGGTATCGAACTCTGATATGCTGATGATGGTTATGGATCACCTCCACTCTCATCGTTTCCGATGAGAGATTCTTCTTTCATGAAAAATCGGGGTGGCGACTTGCTGACAAGAGAAAGCGGCGTCATGCCGCCGCACTCCAAAGCGCCTTCGGCGCGGGAACTGGACCGATCACGGTAGGGATAGCATTTTGGGAGGGCTTCGGTGAAGACGCGCCTGCGTACGGTGTGGCAAATGGATCAGGGCCAGGTTGCGCCGCGCCTGATTACAGCGTAGCCTTTGGAGACAGAGATATGATCAAAGAACACGATTGCGTGATCTTAACCCAGGATCTTGCGGACGAGGGCCTGGTGGCCGGCGACATTGGCACCGTCGTCCACATTCATGAGCCGGGCGCCGGCTATGAAGTAGAGTTCATGACCCTGGCCGGAGAAACCCTGGCAGTGACAACTTTGCTGCCGTCGCAGCTTCGCCCAATCGCCCGCCGTCACGTAGCCCACGTCCGCGAGCTAACCCGTGCCTGAAGAAATAAGACACGGGCACCTTTTTTCGGCGCAACCTCGATCCGTCTCCAGAAATATCGCGGGCGAAAAAGGGGATCTGCGCCAATGGCACAAGGCTCAACCATCGAGTGGACCGAATCCACCTGGAATCCCGTAACCGGCTGCACCAAGATAAGTCCGGCCTGCGAGCACTGCTGCGTCGATAGCTACGTCTCTTTCTTTAGAAAACGCACGAATCGGTCCAGCAACCGCCGTTCCTCGCGGCTGAGCTTCGCGAATGACTCTGACTGCGCAGCATATCGCGCTGCCTCCTCGCGCACCACTTCAGGTACTTCGCGAATCGCGCCTGCCAACGCCGCCAAGCGCCTTTGCGGAATTCCATAGAACTCGCTGAGCCGAGATAGAGTAGCTGGCGACAGACGATATCCGGGATTCCGCTCCATGGCGATGATCTCCTCCCGATCCATCCGCAACTTCTTTGCCAATTGATCGATCGTAAGACCTCTTTCCCGGCGGAGATTTCTTACTACCTCCCGGAAGACATCCCTCAATCGTTCGACCTCACTGTCCTCGGAAGTCACCAATACCTTGATCCGCTGATTAAGAGCTCTGGCGATCCGGTTCAACATCGTCAGCGAGTGCCCTTCATAATTCGCGTCTTCAAGCCGGCTGATAACCGACTGCGTTGTGTCAGTCAGCTCAGCGAGCTCCTTTTGGGTCAGCCCCGCGCCCTTCCTGAGCTCGCGGATGGTACGAGCGACGTACGCATTGACGCGCTCCTCTTCGAGCGAGGCCTTTCGCTGCGCATCATTCTTGATGTAGCGCCGGTGCAGGATTTCGATGGCATCAGAAATCTTTTTCTTTCCCATGGCCTTACTCCCGATGAATGTGCATATTGGGATTAAGTTCGAACCTCGCCTTCCTGTTAATTGCCAGTTCAATATCCCTGTCCGGCACCCTGCCCTCTTTCGTCAGTCCATGGAATATGACTGCTTTCCCCCCAGAGAAAAAATAGAGCATTCGGTAATGAACCCCCTGTCGGCTCACACGCAACTCATGGATTTCCTCCCGAAGGTAATCTGCTTCGGGCCGGCGAAGTTCGTGTCCAAGTTCGGCGAGCCGCTCGATTCTTACGATACATTTGTCCTGGACCTTTGCGGGCTGCGCATCAAGCCATCGAAGCAACGGAACCGATCCATCATCTTCGGCGAATAGCACCACCTCTGTATTCGGCACTCGTTACCTTCCTTCGATATCGTATTATTGCGATATTCCTGCCAATGATCAATCGTAATATTGCGATATTTTCCAGTGCTTGCGATGTCCCTGGGCTCCTTGTTCGGGATTTGGGATCTGGCGTGAGTTGTCTGAGACTTCGGCATTGCTGAATGGCGCGGCTTGAACTCAAGCGGCCCGTTGCCGCAGACGAACCAGGGGTGCCTCGAGATGCAACAACCTGCCGGCGTGCCCTTCTTTTTCAAACAGTGGGGTGGAACCAACAAGAGAAAGCCGGCCGTCTTCTCGACGGCCGCAAGCGGGATGGCCTGCCGCAACGGTCATTGCATCACGACCGGCCATGAGGCCCGTTTGATATCCTCCTCTGCGAAGGTACGAACCGAATCAATGGCGGAAGCCCCTGCCTTAAGACGTAGACGACCCGGCGATCCTTTCCTGGAAAAACAGATGCGGGGCGAAAAGAGGACTCATCCTCGATTCCGAGATTGCGGCTTGCCGGGACTAGGCAGCCGTGCGGGGCAAGACCTCGCGCTCGATCTGCTCCTTCAGGGAGTCCTCAGCTGTCTCGAGGTCCAGGTAAATTCCTGGCGAATCAGCCCCTTCCCGGCTGCCCTCCGGGAGAATTCCGGATGCTCTTCCGGCCAAATCATGCTATCCTCACCCAGCAGGTCAGAAGCAATTGCTTATTATTTTAAGATGATTCGAGGAATCTCAGACACTAGGCTCGTCGGTCGTGAGGGCAAGACGGAGAACACCGTCGTCGATGTCGGCGGCGTCCTGGTCGGTGGGCCGGACATCGTCGTGATGGCCGGCCCCTGTTCCGTGGAGAGCGAGGAACAGCTCCTCGCGACTGCCATCGCGGTGAAGCGGGCAGGAGCAAAAATACTGCGGGGCGGGGCCTTCAAGCCGCGTACTTCTCCCTACAGCTTCCGGGGCCTGCGTGAGGAAGGGCTGAAGCTTCTGGCCGAAGCGCGCCGCGTGACCGGCCTGCCGGTGGTCACGGAGGCGATGGACACCCGACACCTGGACGCAGTCTGCGCCCATGCGGACATGATCCAGATCGGATCCCGCAGCATGCAGAACTACGCGCTGCTGGAGGAGGTAGGGAAGCTTCGCGTGCCGGTGCTTTTGAAGCGCGGGTTCAGCGCCACGATCGAGGAGTTCCTGTTGGCCGCAGAGTACATTGCCAGCGGAGGCAACGGTCGGATTGTCCTGTGCGAGCGGGGCATCCGCACCTTCGAAACGTCGACGCGAAACACACTGGACCTGAGTGCGTTGCCCCTGCTGAAGCGTTGGACCCACTTGCCCGTAATCGTGGACCCGAGCCACGGGACAGGACTGTGGTGGCTGGTACCGCACATGGCCCGCGCTGCCGTGGCCGTCGGCGCCGACGGCCTGCTGATTGAAGTACATGTGAATCCTCAGGCGGCGCTGAGCGACGGAGAGCAATCGCTCCGTCCTGAGACATTCGAGCGCATGATGAATGATATTGGGCCTATGGCCCACGCCATGGGCCGGGGCTGGTAGCTGGGAACAGGGGTTGCCTCCAAAGATAACTTGCCCCTCACCGGCTTTTTGTGCGAAGAGGAGGTCATGAGAACCGTCAAGTTGGAGCTTCTGCCACTTCTGCTCTTGGCTTTAGCCGCCGCTCAAGAGAAGCCCATTCTGCCGGTGTTCACCGACGTCACGAAGCAAGCCGGAATCTCATTCAAACATTGCCTGGGAGACGACGAGATCAGCTCCATCCTCGAAGCTACCGGCTCGGGCTGCGCATTTCTGGACTTCGACGGTGATGGCTTGATGGACCTCTACGCGGTGAACGGCCGCTATCTCGAGGGCATCAGCGACGCGGATTCCCGTTTCAAAGCCGCTCGAACCCCCAGCCTCCTGTACCGGAACAAGGGCGATGGGACCTTCGAAGATGTTACGGAGAAGGCGGGGGTGGGAGCTTCCGGGTACGGCATGGGAGTTGCGGTCGGCGACTTCGACAACGACGGCCATCCGGACATTTACGTGACGAACTTCGGCAAGAGCATCCTCTATCACAACAACGGCAACGGCACATTCGCCGACGTCACGGAAAAGGCCGGCGCCGCTTGCGGTCAGTGGAGCGTGGGCGCCATCTGGATCGATTATGACAAGGATGGATACCTTGACCTGTTCGTCGGCAACTATCTTGAGTTCGACAGCAAGTACCGGCTTTTCTACGAGGCGGAGGTGTATCCCGGCCCTCTATCTTACCCCGGACAGTTGTCAGTCCTCTACCACAACAATCACGACGGGACATTCACAGACGTCAGCGCCAAAGCGGGCATAAGCAAGAAGGGTCGAGCCATGGGGGTCCTGTCGGCGGACTATGACGACGACGGCTGGCCTGACATCTTCGTCGCCAATGATGCCATGCAGAACTACATGTACCACAACAACGGCAACGGCACATTCACAGAGGCTGGAATCGAGTGTCGCGCAGCGTTCGGCCAGCACGGCAATGCGGTTTCATCCATGGGAGGCGATTTCGCTGACTTCGATGGGGACGGCAAGCTCGACCTCATGGTGCCGGCCATGAATTACATCGGGATTTTCCGGAACCTGGGCCGTGGGCTCTTCGAGGAGATATCTGTCTCAACGGGCGTGGCGAGGGTAAGCGCCCAGTTCTGGTCCTGGGGCGGTGATTTCATGGACTTTGACAACGATGGCTGGCAGGACCTCCTTATCGTAAACGGAGATGGTCATCGCCTTTCCGAGAAGCAAGAGCAGCTTCTCCTGAGAAATGTCGCAGGGCCGGATGGACAGCGTGTTTTTGTCGATGTTTCCAGATCCGTCGGTTCCTACTTCGATACGAGGAGTGTGGCCCGCGGCCTGGCTACCGGCGATTTCGACAACGACGGAGACCTGGATTTCTTCGTTCTGAACATCGACCAGCCGTCCGTCCTCCTCAGCAATGACGGAGGCAACCGAAACAACTGGCTCACGCTGAAATTGATCGGCACGAAGAGCAACAGAGACGGCGTGGGCGCCAGGGTGATCGTGCGTTCAGGCGACTTCACCCAGGTGGCAGAGAAGATGTCCGCGAGCAGCTACCTCTCCCAGAACGACCCCAGGCTCCACTTCGGGCTCGGGCAGCGCACCAAAGTGGATGAGGTGACCATCCAATGGCCCAGCGGAAAGACGCAAAAGCTGAAGGAGGTGATGGCAAACCAGTTCCTCAAGGTGATTGAACCATGAAGAAGCGCTTTGCCACCCTTGCCTTCCTGGTGGTGGCGTTTCAACCTGGAATGCCGGTGACATCCAGCCAATTGAATTACTACATGGTTTTTACTCAGGTGCCCTTCATCGCAAAATTGCACGGCGGCCAGGCCGGACGGTTTCTCCTGAATGGAGCTGCCGACAAGGGAGGCCGCATCGTTCTTCTGGCGCGTCATGGTTCTCCTGCCGTTCTCACCCCCGAATTCGCAGCGGCAGCGGATCCTTCCGTCTCCTTTGATGGGAAACGGATCCTGTTCTCCGGAAAGCGCACGGCACAGGACACGTGGGACATCTGGGAGATGGATCCCGACGGCAAGAACAAACGACAGATCACCAGGGGCTTTGGAAATTGTCGTGAGCCCGAATACCTCGCGCGGAGCTCTATCACGCCACCGGACTTCGACAACAAGGTGCGATGGATCACATTCATTTCGGACGCAGCCGGGACTTACCAGGAAGGGAGACCGGAGCTTGCCACATCACTCTACGCCGCGAGCCTGGAGCCCGTCGAAGGACGCGGGTTTGTGACCAGGCGGACTACCTTCAACCTTTCGAGCGACTTTTCACCGGCCGTTCTTCAGGACGGCAGGGTGCTCTTCACAAGCCGGCAGAAATACGCAAACAGCCCGGAGAAATTTCCGCTGCTGGCTGCCAACTGGGATGGCACCGGCCTGAACCTCTTTTGCGGGACCGATCAAGGTGCGTATTTCAAGACGATGGCTTGTGAGATGCCGGACCGGACGCTGGTGTTCGTGGAATCTGCTAATCCGATGGACTCCGGCGGGCGGCTTGCCAGGGTCTCTTTTCGACGCCCCCTCCACAGCTATGACCCGCTGAGCCAGGGAACAGGACTGTATCTGTATCCGCATCCTTCTCCCGACGGCACACTCGTCGTTTCTTTTTCTTCGGGAAAGGAAAGCTACGGCATCTACTTGTTCGATTTTGAGAAGGGAATGCCGGGAGAGCAGATCTTCGACGACCCGAATTGGGAGGACCTGGATGCACAGGCGGTCGTGCCGAGACCGGAGCCGCAGGGATTGATCAGCGCCGTCGTTGATTCCCTCTCCTGGGGTCATCTGCACTGTCTGAGCGTTTACGAATCCGACATGCCCAAGGTCAAGGCGATCCGAAAGGGCGATGTAAAGCGCGTCAGATTTGTCGAGGGGGTACCTGCCTCCGCCACACAGCAAAGGAGGTCACCATCACAGTCCATCCCTGACGCGGGAACGCGCCTCCTGGGTGAAGCGCCCGTCGAGCCGGATGGCTCGTTTTTTGTCGAGGTGCCGGCCGACACTCCCTTTTTAATACAGCTTCTGGACGCAAAAGGGAAGGTCGTCGAGACAATGCCCCGGTGGATCTGGGTCCGGCGTGGAACCAGCCGCGGATGCATCGGATGTCACGAGAACAAAGAGTTGGCGCCCGAGAACCGGGTTTCGGACGCGGTGAGAAAAGCCGTGCCCTGGGTTCTTGGGCAGAGGAAGTAGAGATACGAGATTTATTTCAATCTAAAACCGACTCGTGGACAAGAGCTACAAGAGTCGGGGTCGGGATCGGAATCGGTATCGATAGTCGAGCTCAGGAGAAATCAAGGTTCCTCGGGATTGAGATCAAATCCGATCCGATAGCGATACCGATCCCGAAAGCGATACCGACCCCAAGGGTTGTTCGGCGTGGTCGATTATTAAAAAAGATGAGTCATTCTCGTATCCTTCTATTGGGTCTCGCGATTCTGGTTGCGCTGGCATCCTCCCATCTCCTTCCCGGTGATTCGTCCGAGCCGTCCCGCGATGGAAGCAGGAGGGCAACCTACGCCGTTCGGGAAGACGACTTCTACAAGTCGCCGATTCAAATGGCTCTTTCAAGAGACGGCCGCCGGCTTTTCGTTACGTGCGAGAATAGCGGCGAAGTGCTGGTCATCGACGCCGGAGTCCGCAGAGTTGTAAGCAGTGTGAAGACGGGGAAAAGTCCGTTCGGCGTTGCGCTCAGCCCCGACGAGCGCCGTCTCTACGTCAGCAACCGCTGGGACGACAATGTTGCGGTTCTGGATCTGGGACGCATGGAGGTCGTCGGGCTGATTCCAGTCGGGGATGACCCTCACGAGTTGGTCACGGATGAAACCGGAAGATACCTGTTCGTAGCAAACCTGGGTACCGACGATGTGTCTGTGATCGATACTGCCGATTTCAAGGAGATCAAGAGGCTCGAGGCGGGTCATTCGCCCTTCGGAATCGCCTTTTCTCCGGACCACCAGTTCCTGTACATATCAAGCCAGCTCTCAATCCCTGTGCCATTCCGGACGCCCCCGGTCCTCGAACTCACGGTCATCGATGCAAAGCGCCAGGTTGTAGCCGGGAGGCGTCAATTGTTCTCCACCCTCATCGGGCAGGATCTTGCCGTTTCCCCGGACAACCGTTTCGTTGTGGTAGCGCTGGAACTACCCAAAAACCTTCTTCCGGAAACACAGGTGTACCAGGGCTGGATGGTCACCCACGGTTTTGCCATTGCCGAAGCCGGACCGCAAGGACGGGTAGCCTATTTCCTTCTGGATGAAGCGAACCTCTATTATGCCGATCCGTTCGGCGTTGCATTTTCACCGGATGGCCAGAGGCTCTACATCTCATCGAGCGGTGTCAATGCCGTCACCGTGATCGATATGAAGAGAGTGGCCGCGCTTTTGCAGGCTCAGAACGGGAAGATCGGGGTTTCCGACGAAGCCATCGGCCTCAACGCGCGCAACCTGGGCCTCAGCTCTGAATATGTTCTGGCCCGCGTTCCTACGCAGAGCAATCCCAAGGATGTTACAGTTTCGCCCGACGGCCGCTGGATCTATGTCGCCAACCGGCTCTCCGATTCCATCCAGGTCATTGATGCCGGGAACAACCAGGTTGCCGGTACGATAGACCTGGGAGGGCCCAAGGTCGAAACGGTCCTGCGCAGGGGAGCCAGGCTTTTCAACTACGGCAGCATCAGCTTTCAGAAACAGTTGAGCTGCAACACCTGCCACCCTGAGAATCACCTCGACGGTCTGGTCTACGACATTGTCGGGCCGGAAGAAGGAATCGGGCAGAATCTGGTCGACAACAGGACGATGAGAGGCATCGCGGACACAGGCCCCTACAAGTGGTCAGGAAAGAACCCGACGCTGCAACGCCAGGACGGACCGAGGGCTGCCCAACTGTTCTTCCGCTCCCACGGTTTCGAGAAAGATGACCTCGAAGCGACGGTCCATTTCATCGAATCACTTCCATTGAAGGAGAGCCGCTACGCAAAAGCGGACGGGCGGCTGGACGAGTTCCAAAAGAGAGGCAAAGCAGCATTCGAGCGGGCTTACACCAAAGACGGGCGCTACATTCCCGTGGCCAATCGATGCATAACCTGCCATCCCGCTCCCTATTACACCGACCGCATGACTCACGACGTCGGAACTCAGTCGAACATAGACAACAGTGGGGAGTTCGACACGCCTCAGCTCGGTGACATTTACGACACTTCGCCGTTCCTGCACGATGGCCGCTGCTATTCCCTGGAGGAAATCTGGACCGTTTTCAATCCAGGCGACACTCACGGCGTCACCAACGATATGGCGAAGGAAAACTTGAACGACCTGATCGAGTACATCAAGACTTTGTGGGTCGGCGCGCCTGTGCCTGATAAGGAGCTCTTCGCCTCTCTGTTTGCAAAGTCCACCGCGGGGAACTACCGGCTGAAAGTAGAAGACCTGGATTCCATCACCCAACCCGGAGCGAAGCACGTAGGCAATGAAGTCTGCGGAACCTGCCATGCGCGAGAGTACAAAAAGTGGCTGGGCACCAGACATGCACGAAGCTGGGTGATGCTGGGGATGATCGAAAAAGCCGACAAGGTCAGGTCGCACTTCAACGTGAGGTCATCAAGTCCCCAGAATAGCGCAATCTGCCTGAAATGCCACGGGACCGCTGCGGACACTCCTCCGGAATTCCGGCTGCCCGCGTTCCATGTCGAGGAAGGAGTTCAGTGCGAAACTTGTCATGGACCCGGGGACAGATACGCGACCGAAGAGGTGATGAAGAACAAGCAGGAGGCAATCTCCCTGGGATTGAGAATGCCGACAAAAGAAGTATGCTTAAACTGTCACAAGGCCAAATCCTCGCACGAATTCATGAATAAGAAGCCGTTTAATTTCGAGGAGTCGTACAAAAAGATCGCCCATATGCATTGAGCAACGTTTCGGCGAGTCGGTGGTGCGATAATGGTCGGGGTCGGTATCGCTATCGGATCTTCGAGTCACGATCCCGATTGCGACCCCGATACCGACTCCGACCCCCAAGGGTAGGCATGTCGATTACTCCGAATTGGCATCGCCGGAGCAGAAGTAAGAACTGAGAGGCGCGAATGAAAAAACTCCTGCCAGGTATCCTGCTTTGCGCAGCACTTGCTGCAAGGGCCGCTGAGGAGCCCCTTCCCAGGGTTTACAGGTACTGGGAGTCGTTCCACAAAGAAGACGGCCTGCCGGCAGACAAGGTTTTCTCAATCCTGGTAGACGGAGACCGCATCTGGGCTGGTACTGAAAGCGGGCTGGCGTATTACGAGAATGGCAAATGGGCCCACTACGGGGTGAAGGAAGGTCTGGCTCACGCGGCCGTTCTGAGCCTTGCCCTCGATCCTGCCAGTGGAGATATCTGGGCGGGGACAATGAAGGGATTGTCGCACTTCTCGGCCGGCCGTTTTGAAAACTTCACGCAATTCAACAGCGGACTGCCGAACGACGTCGTCTTCGGCGTCTGCGTCGAGAACCAGAACGTCTGGGCCGCAACCACAGCCGGGACGGCGCGTTTCCGGGTGCGCGAGAAGAAGTGGGATGTCTACACTCCTGCGAACTCTCCTCAGCATGAACCTTGGGGATACTCTGTAACCTATGGAGACGGCCGGGTCTATGCTGCTCTATGGGGCGGCGGTGTCCTGGAGTTCGACGTCGCCACGGAGGCATGGAGATCTTGGCTCGACCCCGACGGAGAAATGGAGTACGACGTCTTTCGCGATGACGGGCTCATCCACGTCATCACAACCAGCGTAAGCTATGTCGAGAAAATTCTCTGGGTTTCCACCTACTTCGGCATGAGCCGGTATGACGGCAGGGAATGGCGCGGATACATGGATCACGACTCCGGGCTGGCCAGCAACTTCATCAACTTTGTCAAGGCCAGAGGCCGTGTCGCCTGGGCGTGCACGGACAAAGGGCTTAGCGCCGTCAACGGAGACACGAACCGCTGGGTAACTTATACTCCTGCCGATCCTGCCTGGAGCAAAAACCAGGTCCCTCCGGCCGAGCCAATCGAAGGCACAAAGGGTTGGGTTGCAAAAGTCTACAACGACAGCAAGCTCCTGGAAACGATCAAGCTGGAACACGGCCTTGCCAACAACCACATCTATGGCGTCGATTTTCAAGGGGACGATGTATGGGTGGCCACCTCCAAAGGAGTGAGTCACGGAACCCTTGCACGGCGCGGCGAACCGAAGCTACCCTCGGGGTCGGGGTCGGAATCGGGGTCGGTATCGGTATCGCGATCGGCTCAGAATGTATTTCAATTCTGAAGCCCCATATCATAATTTCGTATGCCGATACCGATTGCGATCCCGATTCCGATCCCGATCCCGAGGTTTCTCCGCTCTCGATCGCGCAGTGGAGGGCAGAGCCGTTCAGGGTCGCACGGCCAAAGGCCGTTGATTTCGGCCGAAATAGGGAGGGAAAAGCGACATGAGTAACCTCTGGAAGCTTCGGTTCCTGGCAGTACTGGCGCTGCTCACCTGCGGCCTGCTGTTTGCGCTTAGCCAACAGCAACCCCCCGGGAAACCGCCGGGTCAGAAGTCTTCCGACGAAAAGAAAAAGGGGGAGGTTATCTACGGAAACACGCCCGAGGATCTCAAGCCCTTCGCGAACTATGTCAAGGAGCCCTATAAGAACTTCTGGGTCCCGAGCGACTCTCCCGTCATGTTCTGGGGGCCGGGGCGCGACAAGCCTGAGCCTGAGGTCGAGACGGTCAAGATCGGCGTAATTGCTCCAATCACTCGAAGCTACGAAACTTACATCGGCCAGTCTGTGCTCCACGGGATGGAGATGGCGCTCGATGATGCAAACGCCGATGGAGGTTATAGAGGCAAGCGGTTCGAGGCTGTCCTGAAAAACGACACGGGGCTCTGGGGAGCGTCAGCCAACGAGGTCGTCTCCCTGTCCTATGAGGACAAAGTCTGGGCCATCATCGGCACGGTCGACGGCGCGAACACTCACATCGCGATTCGGGTTGCACTGAGAACGGAAATCCCGATGATGAATGTCGCGGATCTGGACGCGACCCTGGTGGAGACCAAAATACCCTGGGTCGTCCGCGTGATTCCGGACGACAGGCAGATGACCTACACGATCGCATATTACGTTTACAAGCAGTTGGGGCTGAACAGCGTTGCGATCCTCCGGGCCAGCAATCGCTACGGGCGCATCGGCGTGACGCAATTCAAAAAGGCTTCCATAAAACTCGGGAAACCTGCACCCATCGAGACCAATTACGAGCCCAACTACGAGAATGTAAACCCGGATTTCGAAATCCAGCTGGAACGTCTCGCAAAAGTGCAGCCGGACGCGGTCGTTCTTTGGGCAGACGCCGAACCGGCCGGCGCGCTCGTGAAGCAAATCCGGGAGCGGGGAATGACATTCCCCATTTTCGCTTGCGAACGCATCGTGCATCCGGATTTTCTCAAGGCGGCAGGCAATGCGGCCGAGGGGGTCGTAGCCATGTATCCCTTCGATCCGACAGCCAGGAATCCGAAATACGCGGAGTTCAAGAAGCGCTACGAAGAACGATATCGGGAGGCGCCGGACTGCTACGCGGTCCACTCGTATGACGGGACCATGATGACCGTCGAAGCGATCCGGAAAGCAGGTTTGAACCGGTACCGCATACGGGACGTACTGGCAGGCATGCGCCATTGGGACGGAGTCTCCGGCCCCATCGACCTGGACGAGGCTTTGACCAATCGCAGGCCCGTTATTGCTGTTTCTGTCAAAGACGGGAAGTTTGTTTTCGGCATTCCCAAAATGAATCGCACGTTTTAGCAGGATGAGCTTTTGAGAACTGAACCGCAAAGACCGCGAAGACCACGAAGAGCTTCATTACCGCATACGTGGGGATTCTCCTCCTGCGCAGGGGCGCAGCGCTGCGCGCTGCACCATCTTAGCGTGAGGCGCGCGGGAAAGCGCGATCATAAGAATCACTTGAGGTCTTTGGATCTGGATGCGCTTTCCCGCGCGCCTCACGCCAAGATGGCGGCCGAAGGCCGCTCCTGCGCAGGACGTGTCCCAGCCGGGATGAACTTTGCGGTCTTTGTGGTCTTCGCGGTTTGCTCTCTGTGGTTCAAGAGAATTGATTGAGGATACATAAATGTGGGTTTGGCTAATCCTGACGGTCTTGCCGCTGATAGCCCAGGGGCTGCAAGAACCGTATTTTGACTTCAGTAAAGCCGGATCTGGATTCTATGGTCCCGGACGCGAGGTGCCGGACCCTGTGGACTTGACATCGGTTCGGATCGGCGTTCTGGGACCGGGGAAGGATGCCGAAGGCCTGCAGATGCGCACCGGCGTCCGGATGGCTTTGGATGAAATGAACCGGAGGGGAGGGTACAAGGGCATCCCATACGAAATGGTGTTCCGGCCTGATGATGGACCGTGGGGCATGGCTGCAAAGCAGGTTGTCGATCTCGCCTACGAAGACAAGGTCTGGACGATCATCGGCGGCCTGGACGGCCAGCGCACTCACATCGCCGAGCTGGTCGTCTCCAAAGCATGGGTTCCGGTGGTCACGCCGTCCGCCTCGGATATGTCAATCGACTACGCCAACGTGCCGTGGGTTTTCCGTTGCGTGCCGGCCGACAGCCGCCAGGCGGAACTGCTGCTCGACTTCGCCAAGAGACAAGGGCACAAGCACGTGGTTGCTTTAACCGAAGCGCAGCGAGATGGATACACGGGTTTCTTGCGGCTCCAGGAAGCGACGGGCCGCAAGAATATCCACCTGGATGCTCATTTGCAGTTTCCTTCGGGCAATCCGGAAGCAGTGGTCCCGCGCCTTCTCGGCATCGATTCCGATGCCCTGATCATCTGGGGCAGTCCGGGACCGTCCCTCACTTTGCTCCGCGCCATTCGGGCTGCGGGCATAAAGACTCCAGTGCTCGGCCCTTCCTCGCTTGCAAGCGCGGACATCACGGCTGATTCCGCGTGGATTGGAGAACTGGTGGTCGCAGCCCCTTACGATCTGAGCCGGCAGGATCCGGAACTGCTCGAGTTCAGCGCGCGGTTCAAAGATCTCACGGGCGTGCCCCCCACCCCCATCGCCCTCCTTTCCTACGACGCAGCGCTTCTTGTCGCCAAAACCGTCGGGACCGCGGGTTTGAACAGAATGCGGATTCGCGATGAACTGGCCCGGACGTCCTATAACGGCATCGTCGGAAAAATCCAATTCAATTCGCTGCGAGGGAATATCAGAGAACCCGTCATTCTAACCTTCAGGAACGGCCGCTGGGAACGCGTGAACAGTCAGGCAAGGGCTGCGCCCCATAAGCGTTAACTTAACATTATGATCCGATATGGATGGCAAAATGCCACACGGTAATCTACATTGGGTAGAACTGTTTCGGGGTCGGAATCGGTATCGGGGTCGGAATCGGTGTCGAAAGGAAAACAATGACTTTCGGACACGAGCGCTTGGATGTCTACCGCGCTGCCATCGAGTACGTCGGCTGGGCCTTTCGCCTATCTGAGCGGTTGAAGGCACATCGAAACGCGAAGGATCAACTGCTTCGGGCCTCACAAGCTATTCCCCTGAACATCGCAGAAGGAAACGGCAAAGCAACCGAAGGTGAGCGCAGACGGTTTTTCGAGATCGCACGGGGATCGGCTCTCGAGTGCGGGGCCGTTCAAGACGTATTGGAAGTGTGCGGAGCTCTGTCGTCGGCCGAAAACGCCGATGCGAAAAAACTCCTTGACCGAATCGTTGCCATGCTGACGAAACTAGGACAGCGCGGCTATTCGGTCGGGGAAGCACCGAACGGGTATGGCAGGGACGAAGTCGAGAGCGATTCCAACCCCGATACCGATTCCGACCCCGACAGAGATCGCGTTGCAGGCTAGACAGGCTGCGAGGAAGGCAAGGAGATCGTCGATGCATGGCTTAATTCGGAGGAGTAGCAAGGCAAAGTTCCCTGGTAAGTCCATCTTTGCTGCAGCCTTGGTGCTGGGCTTGGCTGCAGCAACGCTTGCCCTTCACCCGCAGGCGAAGAGCGCCCAAACGGATCGGGAAAAAACGGCAGAAGCGATCCGGCTGAATAACCTCGGAGTTGCCTATATGAATCAGCGGCGCTCCGAGGCGGCACTGAAGAATTTCGCCCAGGCCTACGCTCTCGATCCCAATCTGCTCGTAGCCCACTTAAACGAGGGCATCGCGCTGCTCGACCTCCAGCGGCCCGAGCCGGCGGAGCGCGTGCTCCTTGAGGCGACCAAGCAGCAGCCGAATAACCCGCGGCCTTGGTTCAACCTCGGCTTGCTGCGCAGAAAGCTTGACGAAACCGAACCGGCTCTGGCTGCATTTGGCCGAGTCGCCCAACTCGATCCCAACGATGCCGACACGCACTATTTCCTGGGAGCGCTCCACCAGGGTGCCAGGCGGTTTGACCTTGCCATCGCGAGCTACCGGCGGGCGCTTGAACTCAATCCGTTCCACGTCTCGGCGCAATTCGGCCTGGCGGGTGCCTACCAGCGCCTGGGTGACAGTGAGGAAGCGCGCAAGAATCTGGACCGCTTCCAAAAGCTCACTCAGGAAAAGCTTGGAGCGCCAATCGGAACCACCTACGGCGATCAGGGCAAGTATTCGCTCGCCGAGGACGCGCGGCTTCCTGTCGGCGCTGCGGCTGTGCCGATTGCGGTTAGATTCGTGCCTGTGCTGAGTGCCGAATCCGGCCTACCCTCGGTCCAGGACGGAAAACCCAAGCCGGGATCACCCCGTTCTGGGACCTGCTTTTTCGATTATGACAACGATGGACGGGCCGACTTGCTGTTGCTGAATGGCGGCTCGGACCGCACAGGAGCTCTCTATCGGAACGTCGGCGGCCGCTTTGCAGATGCGACTGCCGGAGCCCATCTCGCCATCCCCGCCCGTGCCTGCAGCTGTGTCGCCGGCGACTATGACAACGACGGCTGGGCCGACGTCGTGGTTGCTCTGGAGTCGGGCCTCCGACTGTTCCACAACCAGGGCGACGGAGCGTTCCGCGATGTGACCGAGGCCTCCGGGCTCCGCGCGGTGACTGCTCCGCCGTTTGCTGTGACCCTTCTCGACTACGATCACGACGGCGACCTCGACCTGCTTGCCACCGCGTTCGCTGGGGGGCCCAGGCTCTGGAGAAATAACGGCAACGGCACGTTCACCGACACTTCCTCGGCCACGGTACCTGGTGAAGTTGCGGACGCCCAGGTGAGCATTGTGACGGACTTCGACAACGACCGGGCCGTGGACTTGATCGTGACTCGCTCGCAGGGAGCGCCGTCGTTGTTCCGAAACCCTCGCGAAGGGAGATTCCAGGCCACTCCGCTGTTTGGCGGCGCGTCTCGAACAGCCACCCGAGGCGTCGTGGCCTTCGACTTCGATAAAGACGGCTGGATGGACGCGGCCTTCACGCATGTCGGGTCTCCGGGATTGAGTCTGTGGCGGAACATCGAGGGCAAACGGCTGGAAGCCGTGCCGCTTCCGAAGCTCAATTGGACCGACGGCTGGGGCCTGGCGGCGGTCGACTACGACAACGATGGCTGGGTCGACTTGGCTGCGGTCGGGATGGGGGGCTCGACGGCGCGGTTCACCCTGCTGCGCAACGAAGGGAGCGCCGGATTCCGAGAGCTCACCGAAGAAGCCGGCCTTGACAAAGTGAACCTCGACAATCCAGGCTCGCTGATCACCGCAGATTACGATGGCGATGGCGACGCCGACTTGCTCATCACGCAGGATGGCGGTCCGCCGGTGCTGCTGCGCAACGACGGCGGGAACAAGAATAATTCGCTGAGGCTCTCGCTCAAGGCGCTGGCCGACAACAAGAGCGCCATCGGTACAAGAGTGGAGGTCTTCGCCGGCGCGCTCTACCAGAAATTTGAAGTTCAGTCTTCCTCCGGCTACCTGGGGCAGAACGCGCCGGAGATTCTGGTAGGCCTCGGTGACGTCAAGGAAGCGGACATCGTGCGGCTGCTTTGGCCGACTGGCGTTCTACAGGATGAAGTGCAGTTGGCCGCGGATCGTTCGCACCAGGTCGCAGAAAATGACCGGCGGGGCAGCTCGTGTCCCATTCTGTTCGCATGGAACGGCGCTCGCTACGAATTCATCTCCGATTTGATCGGCCCGGGAATCGTCGGCCACTGGGTGGCCCCGGGCGAGCGCAATACTCCCGATCCGACCGAATACGTGAAAGTGTCGGGTCACAGTCTCCGTGCGCAGCAGGGCCGGCTGAGCTTGCGGCTGCAAGAGCCGATGGAAGAGGTTGTCTACCTCGACCAGGTGCGGCTGATTGCCGTGGACCATCCCTCTGATGTCGAGATCTATCCCAATGAGCGTTTTGCCAGTGCGCCGCCGTTTCCTGACTTTCAGGTCATTGCCAGCCGGCGGGCGCGCCTGCCTGTGGGCGCCTGGGACGACCGCGGGCGCGACATACGGAGCGAATTGCGCGCACCCGACCGCTCCTACGTTACGGGGTTCCGTTCGCTCCCCTTCACGGGATTTGCCGAACTGCACGGGATCGAACTCGAGCTTGGAGCATGGGATCCGGCGCAACCTCTGCGGCTCCTCATGCACGGTCTGACCGACTACTTCACCGCCACCTCGGTCTATGCCGCACACCAAGCCGGGATCATAGCCATTCCGCCCTATCTCGAGGCGCAGAACGCCGCCGGGCGCTGGGTGCGCGTCGTCGACGACCTGGGGTTCCCCGCCGGTCTGGCTCGCACCATGGTGGCGGACCTGACCGGGCAGCTCCCCGCCGGCACAAAGCGGGTGCGGATCATGACGAACCTGAAAATCTACTGGGACCAAATCCTGCTGGATAGCACGCCCGAAGCCAATCTCACCCGGCTAAGCGATGTGCCGCTCGCTGAGGCTACGCTTGGATTCCATGGTTATCCGCGCGAAGTGCGCGGCAATCTGTCGAGCGATATCCGCTACGTGTACGAAGAGGTCAGCCGCACCGGACCGTACGCGCGGCACGCCGGGAATTACACTCGCTACGGCGACGCACTCGGGTTGCTGGCGGCGGGGGATGACCGTTTCGCGATCCTTGGTTCCGGAGACGAGGTGCAGGTGGAGTTTGACTCCTCGCGGCTGGCGCCCGTGCCGGCGGGCTGGACTCGCGACTACCTTTTCTATGCGGACGGGTTCGAGAAGGACATGGATTTCTACGCGGCGCACGGGTACACAGTCGAGCCGCTGCCCTTCCATGCCATGCGCGGCTATCCTTATGTCGGCGGAGAAACCTATCCGCGCGAAGGACCCTACCTGCAGTACCAGCTCGACCTGAATACACGGCAAGTCTCAGGCCGCGGTGCGTCGAGTTATCGCTTCGATTACCGGCGGTAGCCTGCCGCACCCCCCGGGAAGCGGCCGGAGCCATCGAAAGTGATTCAAAAGTAGGGGAAACGGAACAATCAGGCCGGACCTATCCGCTTCTTCTCGTCAGTGTACGAGTAGCCGGTATTACGGCCGCAGTCACGCTGCCAAGCCGAATCGAGGCGCAGGCGAACTTGTTTAAGAATTCTCGCTGCTTGCCGGATTACGCAGCCACACCACGCCGGGACACAAAAAATCATGCGGCTGCGATTTTCTTGACCAGAAGTGATCTGCGTTTCGGCTCGACTCGGGCCAAGTCATACTGCAGCTGCTGAAGCAGCCAACTCTCTGCGGTGGTATTGAAGGCAATCGAGAGCCTAATGGCCATCTCTGCGCTGATTCCAGAACGTCCATTCAAGATGCCTGAGAGCGTCTTCCGGCTAACACCGAGAGCGGCGGCTGCCTGAGTGACAGTCAAACCCAGGGGATCGAGGCAAAGCTCGCGCAAAATCTCTCCAGGGTGCGGTGGGTTGTGCATCTTTATCGGAGACTTAGTGATAATCTTCATAATTCACATCCTTGACATCAGAGCCGGAAAACTCAAATGTAATGCGCCAGTTGCCGCTCACGACCACAGACCAGGTCCCCTTTCTATCCCCAGTCAAAGGGTGTAAGCGCAGGCCGGGCAACGCCAAGTCCCGTGGTTCTGCTGCTACATTGAGACGGCCCAGAATCAGTCGCAGTTTTGCCTCATGCTTGGCCTGGATACCGGCCGCATTTCCACGTACGAAAAACCGTTCCAGTCCCTTGTGTCGGAAACTGAGTATGGCCACAACGAGGATTGTAACACGTAACGTATCAGGTTCAACCCGCGATCCACGGCAGAACTTATCCTCTGGCAATTGAAGAGATCCTGGAACGACAAGGCTGGAATCCATGTGTCCGAGATGCCGGTTTACCAACCGCCAGGACCTATCTTGTTGAACCAACCCGCAGATCAAGACGTCTAAACCATCAAATCAAGGCTTATAATGCCAGAATGCTGTTCCCTGATCTTCGTTCGACTTGGAGGCTTATGAACCGAAATAGAAGATTCGGCATGTGGAGACCGCAACCGACAAGAGAGGGGCGAGAGAACAGTGATTGCTCGAGATAGGATTTGGCATGACTTATTCCTGTGGCTAACGCGGCGGCTGGCGCTCCTGGGGTTCGTCCTGTGCATCTGCGAAACAGGTGTTTTTTCGTTTCAGCAGAGCTCCGGCCCCAAGGAGATGGGGGCAACGATTCAAACGTACTGGCCACGTAGCCAGTTCACGTTGAAGGCTGACACCAATCTCGTGGAAGTGGGGGTGGTGGTTCGAGACGGCCGGGGCCGCGCAATCGGCGGTCTGGGCAAGAACGATTTCGAGATCGAAGACGCGGGCAAGAAGCGTGAGATCACGGCATTTTCCGTCGAGAATTTCGTCCCGATGGCAACACGGTTGCCGGCTGCAAAGGCAACCGCTGCCGCACCTGAGAATACAAAATCCCAAGACCAGCTGCGGTTTGTGGCACTGCTCATCGATGATTTCGGCATACCTTTCACTCAGCAGGTCCAGGTGAAAGCGGCGGCCAGGCGCTTCATCAAGGAGGGTTTGGCAAAGGGGGATCGCGTAGGCATATTTACCACATCCGGAAAACAAATTGTGCCGTTTGCCGCCGATGCGGCAATACTTGTGGCTGCTGTCGACCAGTACAGTTCATTCCGGCGCCTTCCTGAAGGCGGCATCTGCCCCAAACTGACCCAGTACGATGCTTATCTGATCGCGAACAAGATTGATATTGAGACTTTAAAAATCAAAGCCATTGAAAGGAGCCAATGTTTCTCCGGCCGACGAGGGGATGTTCGTCCTCAGGATATCGAAAAAATCAGATCTTTCGCTGATGTACCTATGAATAACGATCTGATGGTGCAGGCCGTCACCATGTGGACCCAGGTCCGCGATACTTCGTCGCGTGCATTAGACACCATGTACAGACTTGTGGACTATATGGGGCAGTTGCCCGGGAAGCGGATGGTTCTGCTGGCGTCCTCAGGCTTCCTTGTCAGAACGCTCGAAGCGGAGCAACAGAAAGTGGTCAACCATGCCCTCCGCGCCGGGGTCGTTATCAATGCGCTCGACAGCAAAGGTCTCTACACGGAGGACCCGCCGGAGGCTGTTCCCGGCGCCGACGAGCGTTCCCTCATGCGCATGGTGTTATTGGGAACCAGGGAGAAGGACCTCGGCAACGACATCATGGCGGTTCTGACGATGAGCACGGGCGGCCTGTTCTTTGACAATAACAACGATCTCGACCTCGGCTTCCGTGCACTGGGCATGGTTCCCGAAGTTTCCTATCTCCTGGGCTTCTCGCCTGAAGAGGCCCCTAATGGGAAGTATCACGGGCTCAAGGTGCGCCTGAAGTCTCAAAACCAATATTTAATCCAGGCGCGGCCCGGCTATTGGGCGGTTTCGAAGAAGCAGCAGGAATCGACTGTTCAGGGACGGAAGATCGACCGCATCGTTATGGGCTCGGATACGCTGAAAGAGCTGCCCGCACTCATCGCCTCTGAACCCTCGAAGACGGACACCGGGGATCCGGCCCTTGACGCCGTGCTTCATCTCGACGTCCGGAGTTTTCACTTCCTGGCAAAGGATGGGGTGCGCTCTCAAAGCCTGGTTTTTATCGCGGCTCTGTTTGACGGCGGCGGTAATTTTGTATCCGGCAAGGAGGCAAACATTAAGTTTGCACTGCAGGAATCCACATATAACCGCCTGACCGAAAGCGGGCTTGACATGTCAATTACGCTGCAGGCGCCTCCCGGGACTTATCGCCTGCGCGGTGCGGCTCAGGACGTGATCGACGGCAAAATTGTCTCCTCAACCCTGCCTGTCGAGATCCGCTGATCCTAGATTCCGGATTTAAGGGTGCTGTTTTGATTAAAGCGGCTTCAAGGAAGCGATCCAGGCCAATCAGCGTACGGACTGGCTTGTTCCAGCTCGCGAGAGTTCCGAAATGCCGAGGGTGGCTAGCCTGGGCCGTAATAGGCTGCCCAACGGTTGTTTTTGCTGATGCCTGAGGTTTGCAAACGGGCATCCTGTCTGTCATCCTGTTTTGGTCGATAAACTCATGTCTCGGGTAGTGGCACGGGCATCCTGCCCGTGATACTGTTGTCGCTCAAACGCTCATGCCACGGGGTTCATTGTTCATGGAAGTGGCTCCCCAAGTCATCAAAAAGCGACACGGCGCTTACCTGCCGCATTGGACGAAGGAAGGTGGTACCTATGCGGTAAACTTTCGACTGGCGGGTTCATTGCCTGCGTCCGTCCTGGCGGCCTGGCATTTCGAGCGAGAAAATATCGTCAAAACAGCCCACCAGATGAAGCGCCCGCTTTCGTCCCAGGAAAGAAGGCGCCTCGCACGTCTTTTTTCGGAAAAGATCAACCACTACCTCAATGCTGGACACGGTGCGTGTCATTTCAAAATCCCAGAGGTTGCGCAACTAGTTAGTACAGCCCTGGGTCATTTCCACAATGTTCGCTACGTCCTCGCCTGCTGGTGCATCATGCCGAACCATGTACATATCATTGCAAAGCCGCTGGGTGATAACCTCCTTTCGAAGATCCTGCACAGTTGGAAATCGTTTACGGCTCTTGGGGCAAATAAACTGGTTGGGCGCAAAGCTGCTTTCTGGGAGACGGAGTATTTCGACCACATAATTCAAGATGAGGATGAACTCGAGCAGCAGATCAGGTACATCCTGGACAATCCATTGAAGGCGGGATTGGCAGACTGGAAATGGGTATGGGTGAATTCAGAGTTTCGGCTCTGAGCGGCCACGGGCTGGAAGCCCGTGCCACGACATCGGATTTTGCGGGCGGGAAGCTCCCGCTCCCAGTGGGTCGATCGTTGGACAACCTCGGCAGGCCACAGGCCAGGATAATGGAAAACCATAAAAGTGAATGGGGTGTGGACGTCCCCCGATTTTCGGCATTAGTGTTGGTCCGTGTCCGGAAAAGATGCGCCATATGATAAAATTCACCTTCCGGTTCATTGTGACGCCGGAATATCAGGCGCTCGAGGGACAACGATGTGGAGATTTCCGTGCGCGGCGTTTGCAGTCGCGCTCGTCTTTAACCTGGCCTTGACGAGAGCGGCAGCCCAGGTAGCCGCGAAACCCCAGGCAGCCGATCCCACGGCGCCCATTCGCCAGGCACTTGATTTAGCGCAGACCGGTCGGTGCTCCGAGGCTCTGCCGGTTCTGAAGCGCAGCACGCAAGGTCTCGCGGACAAGCAGCTTCGCTACCTCGCTGCCTTTGCCACCGTCCGCTGCGGCATGAGCGTGAACGACACCTCCGCGGTCCTGGCTGCCCTGTCGCTGTTGCAGCGCGATTTCCACGACGACCCGGAAGTGCTTTACACCGCCGCCCGCATTTTCGCCCGGTTCTCCGAGCGTGCGGCTCAGGACCTGGCCCGACGATTCCCCAAATCACCGCAGGTGGGGAGGATGAACGCGGAGGTGCTTGAATCGAAGCAGATGTGGAAAGAGGCGATTGAGGCCTACCGCAACATCCTCGCGCAGGATCCCAAGGTCCCGGGCATTCATTACCGTATCGCCACCATCCTGCTCGACACGTCACCGACGGCAGAAGCTGCTGCGGAAGCCAAGAAGGAATTGGACGCGGAACTCGAAATCAACCCCAAAGACGCCGCTGCCGTATTTGTCCTGGGCGAGATCGCGCGGCGGGGGGGCAGCTGGGACGAAGCCGTCCGGCTGTTCACGCGTGCTTCACAATTGGATGCCGGGTTTATGGAGGCTTACTTTTCGCTCGGTCTGTCGCTCAATGCGGCGGGCAAGTACGCAGACGCGATCGCGCCGCTGGAACGCTACGCCAAGGGCGTGCCGGACGACCCGGCGGGACATTATCAGCTTGCCATCGCGTACTCCCGTACCGGCAACAAGACGGCTGCGGATCGTGAGCTACAGCTTCAACGGGAAGCTCTGGCAAAGAAAAAGCTGGAGAGCGCCGACCAACCAGTGGCCGGGTGCCCCGGTGAACTCCATTATGGATGCATCGAATCCAATGTGGCCCTACTCTAGATCGCGCCGCCGGTTTCTTCGCCGGCTTGGCCAGGCCGGCTTGGCAGCCGCATTGCCCCGCAGCATCTGGAAGGCATTCCCTGCGCCGCAGACGCCGCCGGCGTTTGAAGAGATTCCCACCTCTGCAAGCGGTATCCATTGGGTCCACGTCGCGGGACTCACACCCGAAATGTACGTGCCCGAATCGCTCGGCGCCGGCTGCGCTTTTCTCGACTACGATAACGACGGATGGATGGACATTTACCTGGTCAACAGCGGCAAGTGCGACTTCTACGATCCGCCGAAGCCGCTGCGCAACGCCCTCTATCACAATAACCGCGACGGCACGTTTACGGATGTGACCGAACGCTCCGGCGCCTTCGGCACCGCCTATGGAATGGGCGTCGCGGTCGGGGACTATGACGGCGACGGGTTGCCGGATATCTATGTCACGCAGTACCCGCGCAACGTCCTCTATCACAACAACGGGGACGGTACTTTCACCGACGTGACGGAGAAGGCAGGCGTGGCTGCGCCGGGCTGGACGACCAGCGCGGTCTGGTTCGACTACGACAACGACGGCCGCCTCGACCTGTTCGTCTGCGAGTTCCTGGAATTCAGCAAGGCGAAGAACGTCTATTGCGGCACACCGCCCCTGCGTGCCTACTGCATGCCGACCGCCTATCCGGGGTTGCCGTGCCGGCTCTTCCACAACAACGGCGACGGCACCTTTACGGACGTCACCCGCGAAGCGGGCCTCCTCAAAGAGGCCAAGGCCTGGGGGGTTGTGGCTGCGGACATCAACAACGACGGCTGGATGGACCTGCTCGTTTCCAACGACAAACTCCCCGCCTTCCTCTTCGCCAACCGCAAGGGCAAATTCGAAGACATAGGCCCCCTCAGCGGCGTCGCTTACAATGTCATGGGCGTGGCCCGCTCCACCATGTGCGTGGACGCCGCCGACTTCGACCAGGACGGCTGGATCGACCTCTTCACCACCACCATAGACCACGAGATGTTCTCGCTCTACCGGAATCTGAAAAACGAGGCTTTCGATGACCTTTCGATACCCAGCGGCATCGGCGCCGCTACCTTTCTTATGAGCGGCATGGGGAGCCGCCTCTTTGATTACGATAACGACGGCGACCTCGACCTGATCATGTGCAATGCGCATGTGGATACGGTCGTGCAACAGCGCATCCCCGATGTGAAGTATAACGAGCCGATGCTTCTGTTCCGCAATGTCGGGGGGAAGTGGAAAAATGTAAGCGCGGAAAGCGGGCCGATCTTTTCGAAAGACCTCGGCTCACGCGGGATGTCGCTGGGCGATTTCGACAACGACGGTTCCGTGGATCTGCTGATTTCGATCAACGACGGTCCGCCGATCCTGCTGCGGAACAACGCCGGCAGAAAGAACCACTGGCTCGGTGTGCGGCTCAGGGGCCGCAAAGCCAACCCGGATGCCATCGGAGCGAAGATCACCTGGCGCTCGGGAGACTTCCAGCGCCACCGCTGGCTTGTCGGCGCCGGCGGTTTCCTTTCTGCGCATGACCCGCGCGTCGTGCTCGGCCTGGGCCCGCGGACCAAAGTGGATTGGATCGAAGTAAAATGGCCCCCGCCCGCAAACAAGGTCGAGCGGTTCGTCAATCCCCCGGTCGATCGTTACATCACAATCGTCGAAGGAGAGGGCAAATGGGCGTAACCAGGTTCTGTCGCGAAACTCCTGATCCAGCCCCGGAGGGGCGAATGGACAGTAGCCCCGGGCGTGAGCCCGGGGTTTGCCAAAGCGCAAGGAAGAGCCCTGGAGGGGCGACAGAAATCAAGGAGAGCAAAGCCCTTCGCCCCTGCCGGGGCTCGTTGGTATACAAACCCCGACCGGGAGCTTGCGCCCCCGGCTATTGTCTGATCGCCCCTCCGGGGCTTCGCCGTGACACAGTTTCGCGGAACAAACCAACTAGGTTCATGCCTATGGGAGTGGTGCTGATCACGGCCGTGGTGTGGTTCGCCCTGGCCGGCTTGGCCGCACCGACATACGCCCAGCGCGGCCAGGCCGGCCGCGGCGAATCCACCGCAGAAGCCGAGCTGCAGAAGGGAATCGCGCTCACCCGCGGCGGAAAGTTCAATGAAGCCATTCCGCACTTCCTGGCTGCACAAGGACAGGTCCGCGACGCGTCCGCCCTCAGCTTCAACCTGGCGCTCTGTTACGTTGGTACCGGACAATACCCGCCGGCCATTGCGTTGCTCAACGAGCTGCGGTCAAATGGCCTCAGCAACGCGAATGTCGAGAACCTGCTGACCCAGTCGTTGCTGGGCAACCAGCAGCCGGAGGAGGCCTTCGCTGCCTTCGAGCGGGCGTCCCGCCTGGCGCCGGAAAACGAGAAGCTCTATCTCTACGTCGTCGAGTCGTGCATGGGCACCGGTTACCTCGACATGGGTCTCAAGGTTGTGGAAATCGGGTTGAAGCGCCTGCCGCGTTCCGCGCCTCTGGTCTTCGAGCACGGTATTCTGCTGGCGCAACTGGACTTTATCGACGAGGCCATGAAGGAACTCGAGAAGGTGACCAAACTGGCGCCGGGCAGTGATGTCGCCTATATCGCGGCGGCGCAGAAGAGCATCTTCGAGAGCGACGTGGACGAAGCCGTGCGCATAGCCCGTGAGGGCATCCGCAAAGGAAAACAGCACTTCATGCTGCTGGCGCTTTACGGCGAGGCGGTTATCCTCTCCGGTGTCGAAGCCCGCAGTCAGGAATTCGCCGAGGCTCGCGCCGCTCTGGAGCAGTCCATCGCGCTGAGCCCCACCTATGTGAGCGCGCGGATGTCTCTCGGCAAGCTGTATTTGATGGAGGGCCGCATCGACGATGCCATCGTGCACCTGAATGTGGCCCGGGAGCTGGATCCGAAAAACTCCGCGGTCTATTCCAACCTGGCAGCAGCCTACCGCCGGCGCGGCGACACAGCGCGCGCCGAAGAGATGCTCGCGATCCTGGCCAAGCTAAACAAAGAAGAAGTAGAGAGAATCCGGAATGCGCCAGGCGACCGCAAGGCCGGCTATATGGCGAATCCCATAAAAAAGAAGAAGTAGAAAGAATCCGATCGGCGCCAACCAACGAAGTTGGGGCCTAAACGGAGAGGCGCGAAGCGCCGGCATTCAATAGCCCCGAGCGTCAGCTCGGGGGAAAGGATGTGTGTAGAAAAGTGGCCGAAGGGCCGCTACAAAGATTTGGGCTACTAAAGTTGGTACCCGGTTTTACTGCCCATTTCGGGTGGCTCGGATCACATGCAAAACCGTCCCCTTGCTTATGCGCACGACTCTCTCGGCTGGTACGAAGAGCGGCCATTTGGGTGCGACTGCCAAGATGCGCCGCGGCTTCCGATGTGAGGGAAAATGAAACGAATTCTTTTTTATTATTGTTTCTGCGTTGTCGGCGTATCCGCAGGGCGTGGTGGTACGAAGGCGGTGTCATCGAGTGGATCGTTAAACAACTCCTTCGGCACCCACGAATTGATGGACCTCTGCGAACAAATCAGCGAGAAGCCTGCGCTCTTCCATTTCCAACTGGTTTTTGCCTCCTTCATGTGTTAACAACTTTGACCTGACGATGCGTCGGAGCGGTCTCGAAGCGCGATCCCGGCCGCACAGTTGGGCAGAGTAGCCTACTGTTTCACGATTCCATCAACCACGGGGTCATTAAAATGAGGAGAATGCAGATTCTCTTTACTCTAATCCTGACGATCTTCGCTGTTTCGCCGGCTTTTACGGAGCGCGAGGTGGCCACGATCCGCAACAATGCTTTGTCAGGCCGTCAGGCTTCTGGAACCGGAGGTGCGCCGGCCGGCGCGAACAGACCGACGGTCGCGGCACCGAAGGATAACGTACTGCCCACTGCGGTCCCATTGGAAAGCGTCCCTGATGTCAAGGCCGAGACGACCCCTGGCCAGCTCCCCCGGCTGCCGTATACCATTCCCGCCGTGTACCGCAACAGAGCCAAGGGCCCGGAGGTTCGCGTGGTATGGCCGTCGCCCAAGGACAACAGCCAGGTCCTCAAGCCGGGAACGTACACCATAACCGGCAAGGTGCCCGGCACTGAGTTCCAACCCAAGGCCACGGTGACCGTGAAGGCGGCTTCCAAGGAAGTGCCCGCTCCCAAGCGCCCTGTCGAAGCGTTTCCTCTCGGCCAGGTCGTATTGGATCAGGACATCAAACAGCGTGACACGCCGTTCATCAAGAACCGCGATAAGTTCATCCGCACCCTGGCGACAACCAATCCCGACGGCTTCCTCTACAATTTCAGGGATGCGTTCGGCCAGAAGCAGCCGGAAGGAGTCAAGCAGCTCGGCGGATGGGACAACCAGACGACTCGATTGCGCGGCCACGCCACCGGCCACTACCTGTCCGCCATAGCCCAGGCCTACGCCGGCACGACCTACAATGAAGCTTTACGGGCGAATTTCCTCCAGAAGATGAACTATCTCATCGACACTCTTTATGACCTTTCCCAGAAATCCGGCAAGTCCGCGCAGGAAGGAGGCAAGTTCAATGCCGATCCGACCGCCGTCCCGCCCGGTCCCGGCCGCACCGGCTACGATTCCAATCTGAGGGCCGATGGCATCCGGACCGATTACTGGAACTGGGGCAAAGGATTCATCAGCGCCTATCCCCCCGACCAGTTCATCATGCTCGAGCAAGGCGCCACCTACGGCACCCAGAACACCCAGATTTGGGCTCCTTACTACACCCTGCACAAAATCCTCGCCGGCCTGCTCGATTGCTACGAGGTCGGCGGCAACCAAAAGGCTTTGGAAATCGCCAGAAACATGGGGACCTGGGTCTATGCCCGGCTCAAGGTCCTCCCGACCCAAACGCGCATCAGCATGTGGAACCGTTATATCGCCGGCGAGTACGGCGGCATGAACGAAGTCCTGGCACGCCTCTACCGGCTCACCGGAGATAAGCAATTCCTCGAATGCGCCAAACTGTTCGACAACATCAACTTCTTCTTCGGCAACGCCGATCACGAGCACGGCCTGGCCAAAAACGTCGATACGATTCGCGGCAAGCACGCCAACCAGCACATCCCGCAGATCACGGGGGCGCTGGAAACCTTCCGCGACACACAGGAATTCCCCTACTTCCAGATTGCCGACAATTTCTGGAACATAGTGACCAACAGTTACATGTACAGCATCGGCGGCGTCGCCGGCGCGCGCAATCCGAACAACGCCGAATGCTTCACCGCCGAGCCCGACACACTTTTTGAGAACGGGTTCGCCAACGGCGGGCAGAACGAAACCTGTTGCACCTACAATCTCTTGAAGTTGGACCGCCAGCTCTTCATGTTCGATCAGATCGCCAAGTACATGGACCACTACGAGCAGGGGCTTTACAACCACATTCTCGCTTCCGTCGCCGAGGACAATCCGGGAAACACCTACCATGTCCCGCTCAATCCCGGCGCCCAGAAACAATTCGGCAACGCCAATATGAGCGGTTTCACCTGCTGTAACGGCACCGCGCTCGAAAGCAACACCAAGCTCCAGGACTCCATTTACTTCAAGGGCGCCGACAACAAAACGCTTTACGTCAACCTCTTCGTTCCGTCCACGCTGAACTGGACCGAGCGCAATCTGATCGTAAAGCAGCGCACCGATTTCCCCTACGCCGATACGACCCAGATCGTCCTCAAGGGCAGCGGCCAGTTCGACATCAAGGTCCGCGTGCCGCACTGGGCAACCCGCGGCTTCTTCGTCAAGATCAACGGCCGGGAGCAATCGGTCAAAGCCGTGCCGGGCACCTATCTGACGCTGCGCAGAACCTGGCAGGATAACGATACGATCGAGCTTCGGATGCCGTTCCACTTCTATCTGGATCCGGTCGTGGATCAACCCAATATCGCCAGCATCTTCTATGGGCCGGTCTTGTTGGCGGCAGAGGAGGCCGGACCCCGAACCGATTGGCGCCCCGTGACGCTCGACGCCCGCGACATCGGCAAATCCATCACGGGCGATCCCGGCACCCTTCGTTTCCGTAACGACGGCGTTGCCTTCAAGCCGTTCTATGAAACGTATGGGCGATATTCTGTGTATTTGAATGTGACCTTGAAATAGGGCGGTTATCCCGCTGTGCGCACCGCCCGCATGTTCCGATGGAGTGCGGGCCGGCGGGCTGTTCACACCGGGGCGACGTTCGGCAATGGCATCGTGACGAAGCGGACGCGGGGCACGAAAGCGTGCTGATCAAGCAAGGAGGTCCAGCACAAAGATGGCAATCATTGACGAAAAAGCCGGGACCATTCCGGACAACAAGATTCTGCTGCGAGAGATCGTGCACGCCTGCGTCGTCGTCAGAAATGTGGAAAGGACAGCCAGGAACCTGTCCGACAAATTTGGCATCGGGCCATGGGACGTGCACATCAAGAGCTATCCGGAATCCCAGGCCAGCTTCAGGGGCAAGCCGACAGACTGCACATTTAAGTTCGCTTATGCCAAGGTCGGCCCGATCACTCTGGAATTGGTCGAGCCCATAAGCGGCATGTCGAGTTACCAGGAATTTCTGGAGCAACACGGAGAGGGGATCCATCATCTGGGCTTTCCTGCGTCCGTTCCTTTCGATGCAGAGATCGAGAAGTGGAAGCGCCAGGGCATTGAGCCGGTGCAGGTAATGAAGCTGGACGATCCCGAAGAAGGGTGGGCCTACATGGACACCCAGGATCTGGCCGGTTTCACACTCGAAATCCTGAGCTTTAAGAAGTTCCAGTAATCGACCACGCCTTGAAGGCGTGGTTTTGGCTTGCCCCGCACAGCGGGGCGAATCAAAGCAACCCTCGGGGTCGGGGTCGGAATCGGGGTCGGTATCGCTATCGGTTCGCAGTTGCGCTCAATCCAGAGAGCCATTGCTATATCATGATCTCGAATGCCGATACCGATTGCGACCCCGATTCCGATCCCGACCCCGAGGATTCTTCATCCTTGATCCCGAAGTCTGCGGGAACGACGGCTCGCCGGAACGGCAGAGCCTTTCAGGGTCGCACGGCCAAAGGTCGTGGTTTTAGGTTGAAATAAATACGGAACAGGCGCGTCCACTTCGTTTCGGTCATCCGCAGAATGCCGCGCCGTTCGGAATCTGATTGAACGGGACAAAGCCAGGGGGCGGGAAAGGCCATACCGTCAAAGGAATTCGCCATGGCGGCAAGGGGGTCGGGAATGGGATCCGAGATTCCGGCGGCATTTTCCGGCATTGGCGTGCTTCTGCCGACAGAGGCAGACTGCATGTCGTGTGCCGCCGCCTCGCCGGGGCCGGAGGCTGTCGTCATCGTCTCTTTCTGCCAGGCACGGATCCGTTCCTGGATGCTGGTGAACTCGCTTTTCTCTGGAGTTTGTGCCAGACCGGCGCGGATGGGATTGAGGTCTACATAGACCATGCATGCGGCGATGGCCGCTTCGTCGAGCAGCGCCTGGCATTTGAACCGCGATTCCCAGAATCGGCCCTTGACCCCATCCTCTTTGTTTGCCGCCCGAGCGATGAATTCGTTCAGCCGGCCCATGAACCAGCTCAGGCTCGACAAGCGTTGGCGCAGCTGTGCAATGCGTTCCGGACAATCCGCCAAGGCGCGGATTCCTTCCTCGGCAGGCGGAATTGGGACGCCCCTCATGTCGCGATGTCGGGGGAAGAGTGTCAGCCAGCGGGTTGCCACTTCGCGATCGGACCACAGGGCGACGATATCGGGACGAGGGTGCAGAACAGTGTGAAAGTGATTCTCCATGACGGCGTAGGCACAGACTTCGATAGCGAAGATGGCCGCGAGATACCGTAACCTCTCGACCAGCCATGCCTTCCGGTGGGAAAAGTCACGGAGTGTGAGTGTGTCGAATCCGTACAGGAACGCCCGGCGGACGCACCGGCTGAAGCAGTGATACACCCCTTCTTGTCCTTCCTGGACGTATCTGCTGCGCGGCAAAGCCATGGTTCACCTCATTGAATACGATCTGACATTACTAACGGCGAACCGAGCGAAAGTGCCAAGAAAAAGCCGCAAGAAATTGAGAGACTTGAAGGAAAACCTGATTGTTAACACTCAACATGAAGAAAACGATGGGTGTCCAAGGTTCCGTCGCCGTAGACTGGGAGCCCAGACTGCGGTCGCTGCATCCTTGTTCGGTGCAGGGGACAAGAGTGGCTCTACTTGCTCGCAGGCCGGTCTGGTATCCACTCCATGGAGAGCTGCCGTCTGTGCTGGACGCAGTCACGGAGGTAGAGATTGATCAGATTCTGGTAGGGAATGCCGGTCTTGACAGCCACGGCCTTGAAATGCGCAATCGTCTCCCGATCCAGGCGTATCGTGACCGGCTCCTTCAGTCGCCTGGCATAAGGGTTCTTTCGCCCCTTCATCTTGGAAAAATCGTAGTGTTCTCTCATGGTTCAACTCCAATAATTCGTTTGTTCGTATCTGTCCGCCTTTCGCGCGGAAATGATTCGAATTACTGATTCCTTCTCCCGGTAGCAGTGACACACGACCAATGTGCGAAGCCGAAAACTGACGCCCAAGAGAATGAAACGATCCTCGTCCTCGGAATGATCAGGATCAGAATACACCCTTGCATTCTCGTCCAGGAATGCGGTCTGCGCCTCTTCGAACGACACCCCGTGCTTTCGCTGATTAGTGCGGTTCTTCCTTTCGTCCCAGACGAATCGAAGATCTTCCATATGTACAGTGTATGTATCATTGAGTCGGTCGTCAACGGTTCCCCGGATCCTTGCATCAAAATAGCCTGTGACGAGATAGGTGCGGGCCAGATGATCCTGCAGCCCGCGCGCGGGGTCGCGGAGGTTTACTTCACCAGGCGCAAGGTGCCGAAGATTTCGGGGTGGTGGGGGTTCCAGACCATCGGCGGCTGCCAGGCGAGGAAATCGCGGTTGGGCGGCTCGCCGTCCTGGCGATACAGATTGATGCGCATTTCGTTGCCTGCCTGGGCCGCGCGCTTGTCGACGGCCGGGA
>Ga0315280_10002140_pt1 | contig 32383 bp, 34 predicted proteins | sample YL17G06_40_MG_FD_203697 | JGI IMG/M metagenome (GOLD analysis project Ga0315280, IMG submission 203697) | Sediment microbial communities from Yellowstone Lake, YNP, Wyoming, USA - YL17G06_40 | ecosystem: Environmental > Aquatic > Freshwater > Lake > Sediment | place: USA: Wyoming | collected...
TAGCAATATTGCAAGGACTGCTTGAACAGTCATACTGGCATCCAGTTGTGCATAAAACTTGTCCTGAGGAGCTCCAGCAACAACATTTAACAGTGCTTGCACTTGCCCCACCTGTGGTTACTGGTTGTTGAGAAGGAAAGAAAAAATTGTACAAATAACTGATTAAATCATCAAGAATGAAAGCAGAAACTGGTTGAACAGAAGATATGAAGACTATTGATATAACTAAAATTAAAAGAACTTTTTTGAGCATGCTATTCAAATTAAATTTGTCTTCTCTTTTTTATATCTCTTTATTTCTTAAATATTCCTAACTTATTGATTATCGTATTTCTCGACTTCATGATTCATTAAAACTAGTTCGACACCAGCTTGATTGAACAGATTTTTTGTTTCCTCAGAAGCATGATAATCTTTTTCGCATACAACTCTTTTAATTCCAGCACTAACGAGCAACTTTGCACAAGTATAACATGGAACCATTTTGCAATACAATGTTGCACCTTGAACAGAAGTTCCAAATTTTGCTGCCTGAGCTAAAGCATTTTGTTCAGCATGAATTGTTCTCATACAATGCTGAGAACTTGCTCCATTGTCACCAATTACTTTTCTCAAATCATGCCCAACTTCATCACAATGTGGCATTCCAGGAGGAGAACCGACATATCCTGTCGTAAGAATTCTTTTGTCTTTAACAATCACAGCCCCGCTTCTTCCCCTGTCACAAGTGGATCTTTCAGCAACTGCTTTTGTTAAACTAATAAAGTATTCATCCCAACTTGGTCTTACCATAGAAACCAACTAAACATATATACTTTGATAATATATTAATTTGCTTATTACAAAGTGATTTAAATGGGATTGAGACCGGGAAGAACTATCAGGAAGATTGAGAGACCTTACACAAGAGTTTCAAAAAGAGTTCCAAGAAAAAGTTATGTAGTCGGAGTTCCATTCCCAAAAATCCATCAATTTGAGATGGGAACTAAGAATGCTGATTATAATCTCACTCTTTATGCTGTTGTTGAAAACTCAGTTCAAATAAGACACAATGCTTTAGAGGCAGCAAGAATCGTTTCTGGTAAGTTCCTTGAAAAAAGTTTAGGAACAAATTATTTCTTGAAAATTTTGCACTTTCCACATCATGTGGTTAGAATAAAACCAATTGCAACAGGAGCAGGAGCAGACAGATATTCTCAAGGAATGAGACAGTCTTTTGGCCAGCCAGAAGGAACTGCTGTTCAGATAAAATCTGGTGAGAATCTTGTCATGCTGAAAATCCATAAAGAGCATTTGGAAATAGGAAAGATAGCTCTGAGAAAGTTTGGGTTGAAGATTCCAACGCCAATTAAGATCGTGATTGAAGAATAATTTTTCAATAATAATAAACATTTTAAGTTTCAAAACAAATTCTATTCATGGAATACATTCTTTGGCTTGAACAAGTCAACAAGGATTCTATAAAATTGGCTGGTGGAAAGGGAGCAAACCTTGGAGAAATGGTAGGGATGAGATTACCTGTTCCTCCCGGTTATGTAATAACTACTAAAGCATTTGACAGATTTCTTGAGGTTAATGGAATCAATGAAAAAATTCAAGAGATAATCAAGCAGACAGATGTTGAAGACACAGGTCAACTGCTTCAAGCATCCCAACAGGTCAAAGATATGATAATAAATGCTGATTTTCCGATTGCGATGAGAAATGAATTGGTTGAAACATACAGAGAGATTTCTTATTCAAATCAAATCATGACTTCTAAGGCTATTCAGTTAATTTCAGCAGGAAGGGAGATGGCTTTAGTCGCAATAAGGAGCTCAGCCACAGCAGAAGATTTACCAAGCATTAGCAAAGACGAACCAGTTATAGTCAAAATAGGCGAGGAGATAGTTTATGATAAAATGGAAAACGTGTATCAATTATGTGATAAAAACCCTACCAAAAAAATATTCGTACCTTCATTTGACGGAAAATATATTCAATGGTCAGAAGTAAAAGAACTTTTCAGACATCCTGCAGACAACGTAAAATTGGCTAAAGTTACAACAAAAACAGGTCGACATATAACTATAACACAGAATCACTCTTTGGTCGCATTGGATACAGATGAATTCAAACTTAAACCTATGTTATTGAGCGAAATGAAAAATGAGATGCGCATTCCTGTTGTCAAATATTTGCCACCTATAGGTAATAAAAAAGAAACAGTGCTTGAGATTTGTGAAATTCTCAAGTCTAAAAATCTAGTAGTTGAAAATAATAGAGTCAAGATAAAAGATATAAAGAATTGGAAGATACAGAACGATTTTCCAAAATTTGTTAAATTTGATAAAGATTTTGCTTATTTTCTTGGTATTTTTGCTTCAGAAGGTTCAATTTATGAATCTTGCATCGACATTTCGTGTCAATCTAAAAAAATAGCTGAAAAAGTGAAGATGTACTTAAGAAAAATCGGCGTTAAAAGCGGTAAAGATTCATTTAATGTTAGAACATACAACAAGACCTTGGTAGCTATTCTTCATGAATTTTTTGGCGAGCCATTGAATATAAAAGGTAAGGGCAAGTATGCCAGGATAAAAAGAGTTCCTAATGCCATTTTCAACCAGCCAGAAATCATTATGGCTGAATTTTTAAAAGGCTGCTTTGATGGTGACGGATATGTTCGGGAGAGCATAAACTTAACATCAGTTTCTGAAAATCTCCTTGGCGGAATAATGAAATTGCTTGAGATTTTACAAATAAAATGTTATATAGGAAACAAAGGAATCGATGTTATAATCCCTCCTGGCGAAGCTGAAAAATTCAAACAGATAATCGGGCTTACAGAAAAGAAAAACATAAAGAAATTGTCCAACCTCATAGTGAGATATAAAAATAGAAAGCATAATGATGTATTGGATACTATTCCGAAGAGCAAGAAAATAAATTATCTCATTGAACAATCAATAAATGCAAACTTTAATAGGAAAATAATCAATGCGTACATCTGTCCATATTGCAAGAATCTGCTGATTAAAAATGGGAGATCTTGGGGTCAAAGGTTTTTATGCAAAGGTTGCGGAAAGACATTTTCGAGTGTAAAAGATCTAAAAAAAATAAAAACTAAAACGCATTTTGATTACGACTTTTCTGGAAGATTTAAGAAGGGTGGTATTCCTTGGAATAAAGGAAATCGTCAAAAGTTTAAGACCTATTCAATTTCCACTTTAAAAAGAATTGCAAAAAAACTGGGAAATGAAGAATTGTCTGATATAGCAAACAGCAATGTTCTGTGGGACAGAATAAAGAAAATCGAATATGTTAATTATTCAGGAAGCGTTTATGATTTTGTTGTTCCAAAAACTCAAAATTTCTGTGGTGGTGTCGGTGGAATAATAACTCATAATACAGCATCCTTTGCAGGTCAGCAAATGACTTTTCTGAATGTGAAAGGTCTGCGGGAATATTTGGAGGATGTGAAACAAGCTTGGGCTTCCCTGTATGAACCAAGAGCAATTTTTTATCGTGCAAAAAATAATGTTGAATCAGCTTCAATCGCATTAGTTGTTCAGAAGATGGTGAATTCTGAAAAAGCTGGAGTTATGTTCACCACAAATCCGGCAACTGGAGAAGACCAAGTTGTCATCGAAGCAACATGGGGTTTAGGAGAATCACTAGTTTCTGGTGCTGTTGAGCCTGACAGTTATACTATCTCTAAGGATGGAAAAATTTTAGATAAAAAAATTGGAAAGAAGGAAAGGATGAAAGTTAGAGATTTGGCAACAGACAAAACAGTTGATCTTCCTGTTGCAGAAAATAAAGTTGGAGCTCAAGTCTTGACTGACGAAGAAGTTCTAGAACTGGCTCAATATGGTTTGTGGATTGAAGCTCATTATGAAAAACCACAGGACATTGAGTTTGCGCTTGAAAGAGGAAAAATTTACATCGTTCAAACTCGACCAATCACAACAAAAGTAAAAGAGAGAGAAGAAGCTGAAATTTCTGGAGAGCCGATTTTGAAAGGATTGGCAGCGTCTCCTGGTGTTGCAACAGGAGTTGTTAGGATTATTAAAAACATGAAAGATATAACAAAAGTCCAGCAAGGAGACATCCTTGTGACAAAGATGACATCACCCGATTTAGTTCCCACGATGAGCAAATCAGGAGCAATTGTTACTGATGAAGGCGGTTTAACAGCTCATGCAGCAATAGTTTCCAGAGAGATGGGAATTCCTTGCATCGTTGGAACAAAAACTGCGACGCAAGTTCTTGAAGACGGACAAAGAATTACTGTTGATGCTTACAAGGGATTTGTTTATCCTGGTGCTGTTGAAGTTGAAGAACCTTTACAAGAAGTTACTGAAGTTTCTTTGGAGGGTTTGAGTGAGTTGGATAAAATTGTTACGACTCAAGTGAAAGTGAATTTGGTTTTTGCAGACAAAATTGAACAAGTTGCAAAAAAAGCTGATGGAGTTGGATTGCTAAGAATTGAACATATGATTACAAAATCTGGAAAGCATCCTGCTAAACTTGTGAAAGAAGGAAGAGCAGAGGAATATATTCAAATTCTGCTTGATGGAATCAGACCAATTGCTCAAGCATTCAATCCAAAACCTGTCTGGGTTAGAACACTTGATGCAAGATCAGATGAGTTTAGGAATTTGGAAGGTGGAGAATCAGAACCTCATGAAGACAATCCAATGCTTGGCTGGCATGGGATCAGAAGAAGCCTTGATGAGCCTGAATTGTTGAAAGCAGAGTTCGAAGCGATCAAGAAATTGCATGAAGAAGGATTTACAAATGTTCATATCATGATTCCATTTGTCATTTCAGTTGATGAATTCAAAAAAGCACAAGAAATCGGGCAAGAGGTTGGTCTTCCTGAAACTGTTAAAATGGGAATAATGATTGAAACACCTGCAGCAACTTTGACGATTGAAGATTTTTGTGAGGCAGGTGTTGATTTTGTTTCTTTCGGAACAAACGATTTGACGATGCTAACATTAGGAATTGACAGAAATAATGCAAAAATTTCCCATCTTTACTCAGAGCTTCATCACGGAGTTTTAAGGCAGATGAAGCATGTGATCAACGTTTGCAATAAATATGGGGTTGAATCTTCTGTTTGTGGTGAAAGCGGAAGTAATCCTCAAATGGCTGAGAAACTTGTTGAATTTGGAATAAAAAGCATTTCAGCGAACATGGATGCAATTGACAAGATTAGAATTGCTGTGATAAAGACAGAAAAAAGACTTTTGCTGGAAGCTTTAAGACGTGGTTGATTTTTTTAATCCCTGTTTTTCATCAAGCTTGTCTAAGTAAAGTTCTATGGTTTTTCTTGAGTCAGCATTACGAATGTTCTGGCCAGGTCTCCATATCCTTGACGTGTCTTTGGCTATTCCCTGCTCTTCCAAATAGTGCACAAAATTGACTGCTTGTTCAAGAGAATAACCGTGTTGTGCCACTAAAGTATAAAACTTATCAACATCAAGCTCTCCGGCTTCAGCAGATTCATGGTAGCTCCTTCTAAGAAGAGCTGCTAAATGTGGGTCTGGTTGTACGGTTGGGCTTGGCATATTTATCACTACTGTAGAGTGGTATATAAAGATATCTATAGTTGAGTAGGTAATGACAAAATATGAACAGATTCTTGATTCTGTTGTTGATTGCAATTATTTTTCTTAGCGGTTGTGTTGGACAGCAAAACCAGCCAACTGCAAAAACTACATTTGGGAATGAAGTGAGCTTTCAAACAACAGACGGATTCACAATTTTTGGCAACTACATGCCTGCTGAAAAAAATTCTTCTGGAGTGATTCTCTTGCATATGCTAAACAGGGATAGAAATGACTGGACTGGTCTTTCTCAAGAATTGAATAAAAATGGATATGCTGTTCTTGCGATTGATTCGAGAGGACATGGAAAGAGTACTCAAAAAAATGGGCAAACTGTTACTTGGCAACAATTTTCTGATCAGGATTTCAATGCCATGACAAATGATGTTGTTGCTGCTAAAAAATATTTGATTGGCCAAGGAGTGAATCCAGATAGAATCGGAATTGTTGGTGCTAGTATTGGAGCGAACATTGCCCTCAACTATGCTGCTGAGGATAAGAACATCAAAACAGTTGTTTTGCTTTCTCCTGGATTAGATTATCATGGAGTGCAGACAAGAAATGCGATGATTGATTATGGAAGCAGACCAATATTTTTTGTCGCAAGTTCAGAAGATACTGCATCGGTTGAAACTGTTGATAATTTAATCGCTCTTCAGCCCCTAGGAAAAATTGATAAGAAAATATATTCAGGTGCAGGACACGGAACAAGCATGTTTTCACAATCCGATTTGGATGAACTGATTCTGAAATGGTTGAAAGAGAATTTGTGAGATTAGCCTTCTACTTCCCACTCTTTAAAGAAATCTTCTAAAAATTTCTCCATGGTCTTGTGTCTTCCTTCTGCAATTTTCTTTCCAGTCTTTGTATTCATCAAATCTTTCAGCAAAAGCAATTTTTCATAAAAATGATTGATAGAAGGTTCGTCCATTTGTTTGTATTGTTCAGCCGTTTTGTTCTTTACTGGTTTAATACTTGGATCATATATAGGATTTCCACGATGACCACCAAACGCAAATGCCCTTGCAATTCCTATTGCACCAAGTGCATCCAATCTATCCGCATCTTGAACAATCATTCCTTCCTTGGTTTTTATTTTTGATTTCTCAGCCTCACCCATGAAAGAAACTTCTTTGATGATTTCACAAACGTGAGATATAATATTCTCGTCTAGCTGTAATTTTTCAAGCCATTCCCTTGCTAATTTTGATCCAACAAACTCGTCCCCTTTATTGAATTTCCAATCAGCAATATCATGCAAAAGAGTAGCAAGTTGAACTACAAATAAATCAGCATCTTTTTCTTCATTTGCTATCCTCAAAGACATTTTCCAAACTCTATACGTATGCCACCAGTCATGACCAGTAGATTCGTTTGCTAAATTTTTTCTTGCAAACTCTGCAGTTTGTTCGATAATTTTATTTTTATCCATAAATCATTAATATTGATAAGTTAATAAAAATCAAATAATTCATAATAGAATGATTGGACAAGGGGAAAAATGAAAATCAAAAAGCAAAAAATTAGAAAGTTCTTGAAGTCTGAAAATCTAATCAACTTGATAGTTTTCATAGTACTCTTTGGTTTCTTGCTTTCGTTCTTCAAACCCGAGGTCATGCTCTCTTCAACTGTAACAACTGGTGGAGATACCGCTTCTCACTATTATCCAGCCTATTACTTGAAAAACTATCTGTTACCCAACGGAAAAATTATTGGATGGTGCCCTGGATGGTATATTGGAATGCCGATGTTTCAGTTCTACTTTCCTCTAACTTTTATTCTGATGGATTTATTGAGCTTGTTCATTCCATTGCAAATTGCATTTAAACTGATAACAGCCCTTGGATCTTTTCTTTTGCCAATAACGACATTTTTTGGACTTCGACTTATGAAATTCAAGTTTCCTGTTCCAATTTTAGCCTCAATATTTACCTTAGCAATTCTATTCAACCAAGGAAATTCGATGTGGGGCATAAATATTCCCAGCACACTTGCAGGCGAGTTTTCAGAAAGCTTTGGTGTTTCGATAATGATCTTGTTCTTTGGATTTCTTTACAAAGGGATAGAAGAAAGAAAGTTCTTATTGAGAAATGCACTGATGTTTGCTGTAATAGCCTTTTCTCACATAATCACAGCTCTGATTGCTATAACCTCTTCAGCCTTTTTCTTACTGCAAAGGAAAAAATTATTCGCTAATTTCAAGTATTTGTTTTTGGTTTTTACCATCGGCTTTCTTTTAGTTGCCTTCTGGTTCTTGCCATTTATTGCAAAAGTGAAATACACAAGTCATTTTGCAGTTAAATGGTACTATGGAGATGCGTGGAAAGAAATTTTCCCAGACATCTTCCTTCCATTTTATGCCTTTGCTGCATTTGGCCTTTATTATGCCTGGAAGAAAAAAGATCAGCGAATATTGTTTTTCATCTTTCCAATCATTATGGGTGTTCTTCTCTATCTTATTGGTCCAATGATAGGCATTATCGAAATCAGATTTGTTCCGTTTATTCAATTGTTTCCACTGCTTATCGGGGCTTATGGCTTAGGTGAATTTTTGAGAAAATTCAGCTCTTCCAAACTGCTTCCACTCATAGTTTTAGTCATCACTTTGATCTGGATCAATCACAATGTGACATACATTGGATATTGGATAGAGTGGAATTATTCTGGATTTGAAGCAAAACAAACGTGGCCTTCGTACAAAGCAGTTAATGATTTCCTGAAAGGAGATCAAAATGATCCGAGAGTTGTTTATGAGCATTCCCCGTTGCACAATTCAGCAGGAACAGAGAGAGCATTTGAATCATTGCCTCTATTCTCAGGAAGATCAACCCTTGAAGGGCTCTACCTGCAGTCAATCGAAACTTCTCCGTTTGTATTTTACATACAATCAGAAATCTCCCAAGTAACTTCTTGCCCGTTTCCTGAATGGAGCTGTACTACATTCAACTCAACCAAAGCAGCAAAGCATCTAGAGATGTTTAACGTGAAGAATGTAGTTGCTAGGAGTGATACTGTGAAGGGTGAGTTGAACACAAGCAGTCTTTACAAACTGGTTGCAACATTCGATCCGTATGAAATATACGAACTCAAAACAAATGACGGGCATTATGTCTATGTTCCGAAATATGAGCCTGTCCTGTTCGAGACAAAACAATGGAAAAATGTTGCTTATTACAAATGGTTCTCAAATGAAAGTCTGCTTGATATACCTCTAGTTTTTACTGAGAATGCAAATGTTGATTCTAAAGATTTCAAATTGATTAGAACTGATGGAAGTGTGGATGATTTGCCAAAAGTTCCAATTGACAACAACAACTGCAATATTCAGGAGAGAGTTAACAATGAAGAAATTGTTTTCAAGACAAATTGCGTTGGAAAGCCCCACATAATCAGAATTTCCTATTTCCCTAATTGGAAAGTTGATGGAGCTAGCAGAATCTACATGGTTTCACCATCATTCATGTTAGTCTTTCCAGAAAAGCAAGAAGTAAGAGTTTGGTATGGCTCGACTTTTGTTGATTATCTAGGTGATTTGTTAACTATAGCTGGACTAGCGATTGTTATTTATCTTAGCCTTTTGAAAAGCCACAAAGTTATCAAGTTTCGTAAACGATAGAGAGATTCATCTATTATGTTGAATTTGCTTTTTCTCATGTCATGGCAAGAAGTTGGAATTTGAACTATGCTTTTATTTTCTTGGTTTATCCAGTGAATCAGTTCAAACACATAAGCAGATCCTTTATCGACATATTTCAAATATCTGAATATATCTTTTTTCCTGTATCCTTTTGCTGCCATGGAATAGTCTTCATATTCCAATCCCAGAATAATTTTTGCCAATGCTATAAAGGTATTACTTGCAAAAGTTCTAAACAGTTTTCTTTTTTGTCCACCAACTTTTTTTGCGCCTACAACTATGCTGTTTTCATCAAGTAGCTTGACACACTTGGGAATAAAATTGAGGTTTATACTCAAATCCATGTCTACTGAGATGATTTTGTCATAAGATGATTTTTTGACTCCCTCTCTAAAGGCAAAACCCACATGCCCTTTCTCTGGAATGGACAATATTTTGAATTTTCTAGGATATTTTTTCTCCAACTCTTTTCCAATTTCAACTGTTCTATCTGTACTTCCATTACTGACAGCAATTATCTCAAAATTTTTATCAATCATCTCAAGATACTTTACTAACTTGTCAGTATTTTTTACTATTATATCCTCTTCGTTGTAAACTGGAATTACAATAGTGAAACCTTTCATAGCATCCTTAGAATAAGGATATGTTAAACTATTTATAAACTTCAGGTTTATCATTTGATAAAACTTAAAAATAATTTTGATTGCCGGAAAAGTAATTTAGGGCTTTTCCTTAGCATAGAAAGCAAATACTTGGGTCTTATGTAAAATTCTATGAAAGCCCTTCTAGTCATGCGTCTAATAAACTCTTCACTATAAATTCCCTCATATGAAAGGGGAAACAAATCCTTTACTTCATTCTTTACAGTCTCATAGAATGTCGTTCCAGGATAAGGTGTTGCAACATGGAAAGATATGTAGTCAGGATTAACTTCTTTAGCGAATTCTATCGTCATCCTCATGTCCTCTGCAGTCTCAGTAGGTAGTCCCATCATGCTAAAACAAACAACCTCCATTCCTACCTGTTTTGCCCATTCGACACTTTGTCTGAGGCTGTCCAATGTAATTTTTTTGTTTGTGGATTCCAGTATTGTAGGTGAACCACTTTCAAGGCCATAATGAATTAATGTGCAACCAGCCTTCCTCATTTTTGTTAATAACTCCAAATCAACAGTATCTGCTCTAGTTTGGCAAGCCCAATTTATTTTATATCCTTTCCTTATCAACATGTCACATATTTCATTTACAAAATCTCTGTTAAGTGTGAATTCTAAATCGATGAAATATATGTTCTTAACTCCAAACTCATTAACACATTTGTCTATCTCTTTTTCTATCAATGAAACAGGTTTCATTCTGTATTTCAGGCCATACATCTGATCTTCTGCACAAAAGATACATGAGAAAGGACAACCACGACTTGTTTCTAACAACGTGAAATGATCTCCCATTATTTCGTAATTGTATTTTTTCATGGGCAGGAGGTGAAATGCTGGGATAGGAAATTTAGATAAATCAGCTAACTCTCTGGGTTTAGTCAGCTTAAAATCATTCTTCTCGATGTAAGCCAAGCCATCTACGTCAGCTAGACTCTTCTTTTCGCACAATTCTGCAATAGTTAGTTCAGGCTCGCCAATAATTGCAGCATCTGTTTTCGTTACCTCTAACAACTCTTTAGGTCTCATGGTAACATGTGGCCCAAAAATGTAGATTTTGGTATTGGGGTTAACCTTTTTTACTTCTTCCATTGCCAACAAAAATGAGTCAATATCCAAATGAGGGCACTGCCATCTATCCAAAGAACCTGAAGTAATGAATATCTTATCAAATCCTTCTGTTTTTTGGGCAGCTATTCCTATGGGTATTTGCACAGCATTTAAATCAAGAATAGTTACTTCGAATCCTTTTTGTTCAAGCATTGCCGCTACTATTGCTAAATCAATTGGAGGCCAAATTCTTTTATGACGCCAGACATGTTTATTTTTGTATTCATAGAAAGGATTAATCAACAGTATTTTTTCTTTCATGTTCACACCTTTTATACAACGATATTATACCTAAATTTCTTTAAAATAAATACTTTAAATTAAGAATTTGAAAGAACAATTATTCGAAATCTAATCTGCATCATTTGGCTGATGGTAACCATACCCAGAGCCTCGCTGGCTCAGGTATAGGCAAGTAACTCTGGTTCTGATATTCTTTGAACAGCTTCCATCCTGGATCCAATGAGCCGTTGAATTGTCTTAAACGAAAACCACAGTTATGGCAGCCATATTGAACATAGCTTCCAATTCCACTAATCATCATTGAGCCTTCTGTCAAATTGTGTTGATTTTCCTGAAGCCATTGTTCATATTTTTTTGCGTCATGAATGTTATAAATTGGAACAATAGAAATTGTGTCTTGTTCTTCTCTTAAATAAAATTTTCGTAAGAAAAAACTAGCCCAAGACTCCACAACAAGTTTAGGAGGAGATTGCTCCTTCACATCTTTAACTATTGAAAAAAGAGTTTCACGATAAATTTGTCCAGGTTTTGTAGCAATGTTTGTCTGATGAATGTTCACAAAAATCAAAATCATGAATAACAATACAAGAGAGCATTTACCTATTATGTCAGCAGTGAAACTAATCCTGCTGAAATCAAGGATCAATTTTGCCAAATGTAAAGTCATAGGAAATGAGATAGGTGCTAGATATCGAAAGATTCGCGGAGCTGAATAAAATTGATCAAATTGAAAGGTGTTAGGAAAGAAATTCAAGAAAAGGAAGAAGGAACCATAGTATACAAGCAAGTAAATATCAATTTTATCAAATCCAAGTAACTTTTTGAATCTTTTTTTAGTTTTTGGTAAGACTGCTTTAAGGATAAGCAAAAAGATGAGCAAGTAGGGAATCATTCCAAAAAGAGTTGTTCCGAAGTCAGAACCTTGAAAGATCATTTTGGGATAAACTTGGAACAAATATAAAAGTTGATCTTTTGGGGTCGGGTACGTTGCAGGATGATAATATATATATGGAATAAAGCTTCCTGTCTTGATTTCCCAAAAAATACTAGTGATGCCGTGAAAGAGGGCAGAAAAAAGGAAAAAACTGATAAATCCTCTCCATTTTTTATGTTTGATAATTTGAACCAAATAATAGAGTCCTAAGGCCGGAAAGATATAGACTACCCATATTTTTACATAAAAAGCAAACCAAAGAAAGAAGGACACTAGAAGTCCTTGAAGAACAGGTTTTTTCTCAAAGACAATGAAAGAGAAAAATCCGAGAGCCATTAACCAACTGAAAATGACATCATTCGCACGCACTGTGCCAAGCAATACTTCGAATGGGGCAGAAGCGATAAAGAGGCTTGCTAAAAAGGCATGGATTCTTGGATATCGCCAGAAAGTAAGTAGGTAATAGCCAATAAGAGCAAAAGTTGCTGACATTAAAAGTGTTGGCAGGAAAAATGAAAATTCTGACATGCCAAACAACTTAACTAAAGGCACATTGAAAATCCAAAGACCAAAGCGAATTCCAAGTTGATCAAGAAAATTAGGACCATTATCTAGAACATACTCAACAAGACTAACTTCCATAGGGTCGTCGCCTAGAATGAAACCTTGGAAGAAATACAAACGTAAAAGGAGTGCAAATAGGGAAATTATTATAGGAATTGCTATTTCTATTGCTATGTCCTTATAGCGCTTTTTCATTATTGAAATTTTGTGGTTTTTTAAGTTTAAAGTCTTCTTTAATTTATGAAAAATCACTCAATAACGGTTGTTTTGCCAGCGCACAATGAAGCACCTCGATTGGAAAATTCTATCATAGAAATAGAGAGAATCCTGAAAGGAAGCCCCTATGAAATAATAATATCTGAAGATGGGAGTACTGATGGAACAGATAAAATTGCTGCTTCTATGGCTTCAAGAAACAAAAAAATCATTCATTTACATTCTGATGAAAGAAAAGGAAAAGGTAAGGCAATAAAAGACGCTTTCAAAATTTCTAGTGGAGATATAATTTCATTTATGGACGTTGATTTGGCATCTGATATAAATGATTTTCCAAGACTGATAGAAACAATTGAAAATGGCGCAGATATCGCAATCGGTTCAAGGCATTTGCCAGAGTCAAAAGTAGAAAGAAGCTTTAGAAGAGCCATCTTTTCAAAAGGTTATAATTTTTTAGCTGAATTGTTGTTTAATGCTGAAATAAAAGACTTGCAATGTGGATTCAAAGCTTTTCACAAAAATACTTTGCCAATTTTACTGTCAGCAAAAAATGATGGATTTTTATGGGACACAGAAGTTTTGGTTTTAGCTAAGAGAAAGGGATTCAAAATAGTTGAAGTACCTATAACATGGAGGGAAGGTGGAAAATCAAAAGTGAAGTTGTTAAAAGATTCGTTTAAAATTTTGTATTCATTAAGTAAACTCAAAAAGAATCAGCTATTTAAAAATCAATGAGAAACAATAGGCAGATCAATCATGAATGAAACAATACTTGTAACTGGCTCTGACGGATTTGTTGGCAAGAATCTCCTCGAGACATTTTTGAAAATTAAGAAGAAAGTAATTTTAATTTGTTTTCTTAAAAATGGCACAAAACTGCCAGATAGTTTAGTGAAATCACTTGGAATAAAAATTGTATATGGCGACATAACAAGGAAAGAAGATTTGGAAAGAGTTTTTAACGAACACAACATAGACTATGTTATTCATCTAGCAGCAATAATTCATTCAAATGACCTTGAAGATTTTATAAATGTTAACATACACGGCACAAGAAATTTGGTTGAAATCTCTAAAAGAAAAATAAAGAAAATAATTTTCATAAGCACAGACTTAGTCCTATATAGCAACCTTGTGAAAAACTATTACACAGAAACCAAGAGAGCGGCACAAGAAATTATTAAAAGAAGTGGCATAGATTATGTCATTTTATATCCAACACCGATTTATGGGAAATATGATTGGAGAAATTTTGGTTCTTTGGCCAAAGTAGTAAAAAAATATAAAATAATTCCTTATGTTAATTGCTTCATGCAACCGGTTAATGTTTTAGATGTGGTAGATGTCGTGATTAACTGCTTGTTTTCAAATGTGAAAAATAAGGAATATTATTTACCTGGGAAAGAAGTACTGACCCTAAAAGAAATTTTTCTGGTTATAATGAAAAAATTGAAGTTGAAAAGGAGACTTGTGCCGTTACCAATGAGCTTATTCAAGTTTCTTGTATTTTATCAGGAAAAATTACTTAAAACCCCTGTTGTTAGATATTATCAACTTGATAAATGGCATAAAAATAGAATTATGGATTATTCTAAAACTGTTAAAGAACTTAACTACAAACCATCTTCTTTTTCCAAGACTTTTAAATTTGATTCAAACTAATCAAGTTTAATTCTTTTCACGTTGCAATATCAATTATGGCGAAAGTCAAACTTCCAAACAATTTTTGGAAATTTTTAATTATCGTCAATCTCTTTCTATCAGTTGCTATCCTGTGGTTGATATATTCACAATACACTTACAGCTCTCAATTTTTTAATGAAAAACCAGCAACAATAGGAGAGAGTTCTCCTTCAACAGCTGTTGTTATTAACCCATTCACAGGCTCTTTTTTCTTAATTCCTAACCCAACATTGGTTGGTTTATTCGTTACTTTAGTCATTCTAACAACTCTATTAGTTTTTGGAAAAAAGTAAGGAAAGAAATTAAATTCAGCTTTTCATCAACTTTTTACCCATTATGAAAACCACTAGTAAGATCACTATCCAGTTAACTAGATTCATTATCAAGTCTCCGACTAGAAGCTGTGATTTTCCTACCGTTATTGCAGTCGTTGGATTTAGAAAGTCCAAATATGGACTGTATAGCGGAGTTATTATGTCTTTCACTAATGCTTGAACTAGTGTGGCTGTTGCAATACCAACTATGAATGCTAGAGCCACTGAAAATATATTTTGTGTTTTCATAAAGTCTATGAATTCTTTCAAGAAACCCATTTTATCACTTTTTAAAATTGATGACTGGCAGTAAATAAACTTGTTATTCTGTGATCTTTCTGGGAGAATGCCCTCTTAATAGAGTAAGTGGATCTTGAAGATCTGGTCTTTTTATAACGAATTTATTGTAATCGGATCTTGAAAGAACTCTGTATTTTTCCCAGGAGCGAGGCATGGTGTAATCCATGCTCAAAACTATTGCGCCGTTAGGCAGATACATCTCAAGGTTAGGTGCAACTGCAGAGTTCGTATCATCATACAAATACATATAGACTCTGTGAAATTTCCTTAACTCTTTCAAATCATCATGTAAAATATCTACCTGTTCGATTCTGATCCTGTCTTCTAATCCAACAACCCGCACCTTTTCTCTTGCATATTGCACCAAACTCGGCCTTTTTTCATATCCAACGGCTTTTATTCTGTAGCCAGCTAAATCAGCCAGGATCACGCTGCCAACCAGAATTCTACCGTCTCCACATCCCATATCAAGAAGTTTGTTGCCATGTTTGATTTCAAGCATATTGACTATTTCAGGAATTTTACGTATGGAGGTCTGTATCCAAGGTATGTCTTCTGAGTTGATTTTATCCTTCTTCCATCCTTGGAACTTTTCACGATCAGGAAAAATTTCCTCTAGATGCTCAAGAATACGAGTAGGATCGATGGTGACTCTATTCATTGTTACAAGCTCTGCCATATCTGCTTCTTGTTTAGTAATTTATTTAAAATTTTCCACCAATGCCGACTAAATAGATTTTAAGGTTATGTCGAGACTTGCCCAACCAACACGTGCCAGTTCAAACTTTTCCTCATTTGATTCCAAAATGTTTTCTTAATAAAAACAAAAGTTCAGGGTGAAATTTCTCTCCCTTGTTGATCATGTTTTGAACAGTTTTCATATCGAAGAATTCTATTTCTTCAACAGCAGAAGGATTGATTTTGAAAGGTCCTTCGTAAATTGTTTTGAACGTAATCAAAAATTTTTCAGGTGTGCCTTCTGCTTGATAAAGATCCTTGCTGAAAAATTCAATCTCACTTTTAACCCCCAACTCCTCTTCATATTCTCTTAATGCAGCTTCTTCGCAAGTTTCGCCTGATTGGACGTGTCCACCTACTGCCGTAGACCAGTGGTGCGGACAAAAAGAAACCTCTTTGCTTCTCAACTGCAACGCAATCTCGCCTTTTTTATTGAAAATTAGAATATGAACTATCCTGTGCCTCAAACGTTTTTTGTAAACATCTTCTTTTGATGCTTTTTCGACAACTTTATCGTTTTTATCAACTACATCTAGAAACTCCATAATTATTGATAATCAAAAGAATCTTATAACTTTGTTTTTTTTTGAGAGTTGCTTTGACTTTAGAAGAAGACTTTTCTTATAGAAATTAACATAATAAATTATGGAAAAGAAGAAAACATTCAGAATAAATCCTGAAAAGGCCTCTGCAAGAGTATCCATCAATTCTTTCATGATGGGAAATCTGTTTTTTATTCTAACTCTTATCTGGACTCAATCCAGAAAAATTTAGTATGGCCGTCATTGGGCAATTGGTTCTAGCTATTCCTCTCCTATTCGTTTCCAGTCTTGCTTATGCAAAAATTGGTTACTGGAAAGAAACCAAATATTGGGATTATTTGGAATGGTTCACATACAACATTGGAAATAATTTTGTCTTAAATGTTGTGGGATTGGTTACATCTACAGTTTTTATGAACCTTGCATTTGTTTACTTTGGCGTAGTTATCTTGGTGATGATAGCCTACTTCTCAATAAACGTATTTTATAGGCCGTACACACTCAAAGAACAGTTGTTTAAATTTTCATTGTTTATGATTGTCTTACTACTGGGAGGAATACTGCCTCTGCTTATGTGAAGTGTAAACTTTCAGTTAATACATATTAGATAAACTTTGTATTGGGTTCTGGTTATTTTTTAAATTTTCTTAACATCAGCATACCTACGGCAACAGCAACTATCAAAATAATAAAAACTATGTAGATGTTAAATCCAACTGTTGGGAGTTCAGCTGGTAAGTTTTCAGGTTCACCTTCTCTTAAATCTATAGGAGTATCTGTCAAGAAATTCACTCCTTTTTTATTATTTCCAGCTTCAACCCAAAGCTCTTTTGTATAACTGGTATTATCAAAAGTGATATTGAAATAAGCCATGCCATCTTTGTTCGTGTTAATTTCTTGTGCAGAGTCATCAATCAAAAGTTTTATTGTGTTGTTGGGATTAGCAATAACAGGATAGATGCGTGTAATGGTGCCGTTGATCCAATGAAGATCATCAAAATTTTTAGGAGAAATTATCTGTACATCTCCTTCTATCACACCTTCTATGCATGCAACAACTATTGTTTGAGAATTTATGAATGAGTTGTTAAAAACATAATGGAAATAACCCCCAGGACCGATTACTTTATTTTCAAGCTTTCTGCCATCGGAAAATTCTGGTTTGTAAATTAATTGCAATGGTCCCAGTATGGTTGTATTGATGAATTCTATTCTTTTACATCCATAATTGTTGAGAGCGTTAAGTATCGAATTCCTTATGATCAAATCAGACTCATCATAAGGATGAACCATGACATAAGAATTGGTAATCTCTGCCTTCGTGCTCAGCATCTCTGGTTTGAATTTGTCCATTTGAACATTCGATAATTTCAAATTATAGGGCAAATTAATTCCAGAAACAGCATCACTAAGATCGAATTGTTTTACAAATCCATTTGGCAAACCATTTATCTTAATTCTATTTTCTGTTGGCGGAAATTTTATCCAAAAAAGATCAAACTCCGAATTGCTTACAGTAATGTTCTTCTTGCATTCTACCTCAAGGTTGAAACTCCATGTATTTTTGACGTTTGTATTCATAATTTTCAACGAGCCACCTTCTGGTATTTTTTCGATTGAAAAGTCAATGTTTTTGTCTTTTTTCAAACCGTCAAGGAGCATGTTCCCAGATATACCTCTTTTACAATCAAAAACGAAACTTCCCACAATCGAATCATCTATATCAAGATTAGAATCTAAAGTCCAATACACATAGGAGACAGTAGAGTTACTAATCTTTCCTAATGAGGATTCTAATCCAACCCGTCCGTATATTTGACTATTTTTTATCACTACATCAGTCTGATCACGCATATGAAGATTTAATTCGGGTCCTATCAAACTGCCGTATGTTTCTGCCATAATGTTTTCAGATGATCTGATTTCAGAGTTGATTATTTCTATGTCAGCGCCATTAGCAATGAGTGCATGCTCGGATTTATATCGTTCTTTGATAATCAGAACAGCGTTTTCCATTTTCAGACTCGAACCTTCTTTAAGTTCAAGATTTCCATCAATGTGAAAAATTCTATCTTTAATGATCAACTCTTGACCATTTTCAACGACATAATCGCCTTCATGGACTTCGTCTGATATCACAAATGGTATATTTACAACACTAAAGAAGATGATAAAAATTAAAAGCACAGATATCTTCATAAATAAGATAAGCAAAAGTGAATCGATAAAAGTTTTTATCTACGATCGACTAGACAAACTCTGGAAAAATCAGATTCCGAGAATGTCTAATACATCAAGAGGTATTCTTTCTATAGGTGAGCCATCTGAAAGCACTAGTGCTGAATTATTTTCGCGAATGAATGTGAGTATTCTTCTACTAGAATAAACAGTTGTTACATTTATTGGATATGTGTACTCTACGTTTCTACCATGCTCTACTGGTGCAGTAATACTGTACCTGTGTTTGTCACTTAATACAGTTGCCATAGATTTTAGTTGTAAGCGATGTCTCTTGTTACTATTGTTATGATATTTCATGAACTCACCAAGTAAAATTAAAAAATCAAAGATTTAAGTCTTTCATCTAAAGCACATTACACTCACTTGAAAAGGATGTACATTGCCTATAAAAGTTTATTAGATAATCAAAATTTTATGGAATCCTATGATGAAGAAAAATTGAAACGAATAAAAGGAAGAATTAAGGAACAATTGAAAAATGAAAGCACGAGTGAAGTAGATGATGAAATTCTTACTTCAATGGCACAGGATGAATTAAGACGTATTGCTCTCATTGAAGAAGATCAGAAATACAGAGGATGGACTATTTATTTTTACAAACAAAGGGTAATAAGAACAAGAAGAATTTCTTTAATAAAAAATTTGGAACAAAGATTATCTGATTGGGGAGATTTTGAAGAAAGAAATGACAAAATAGATTTAACAGATCCTGTGTACGGATATGATGTACGAATTGAGTTTGGAACTTTTGTTTCTCCTTCAAACACTCTGTATCATGCTAAAATTAGCTCTTCTATTTTTGCATGGAAAAGGTATCGAAATAAGGAACATCGAAGAGTTTTATTTACTTTATGGGAAAAATTATTCAAGATGCCAGGAGAAGCATATTTAGATTTTGAAGGCTATTCCAAATTGATTAAACGGAGACTGTTTTAAATTTTTAATTTGCCTAACGCTTGTCATGTCTTCTTTTTAGAAAGATAATCATCTATCGCTTTTCTCAAAGTTTCCATCCCAAGAATAGAGCAATGAAATTTTATCGGCGGAACCTTTCCAAGATAATCAGCAATATCTTTACTTGTAATCTTTTTCCCCTCTTCCAAAGTTTTCCCTTTTGCCAGTATGCACAAGGATTCTGAAGCACTAATCGCGGCAAGACACCCATAAGTTTGATATTTGATGTCTTTTATCACTTCTTTTCCTTTTTTATTCTTCCCAACTTTTATGTAGACTTTCATCAAATCCCCACAATTATGAAGGCAAAAGGCTTCCGAGACAAACGAATGTGAATTATTTATTTCTAAATTATTTACCTTTCCTAGATAGCTGGATGTTTTTTTATCTGTTATTGGTGTATAGAGGTAATTTTCATCAAACCAAGAGTCAACAGACGCATAAGATTTAGGACTATATTTCATTTCTAATATTTCACACAATCTTTTCAAGGAATCTCTTTGTCCTATATGAATCCTATAAGATTTTTTATGTTTAACTCCATTAACTTCTCTTTCTCTATCCTCATAAATGGAGGGAGTGATGCCTTGCCTTAAAAGCAATATTTTTATTTGTTGGGCCAATTGATAAGAAATGGTAGTATATCCTGCTCTTGGAGCAACTCTATTCAGATTAACATAACCATCCCCTTTCCAAAGACCAAAAATTAATGCTTTCTGCTTTTCGATAGGTAGGTTCATAATAAACTCCGGAATCTTTTTATGTTGCGCGCCATTCCCAAACAATTCCCTGAAAAATCTTGCTAATTTTGCACTATATAAAAAGACTGCACACGTTTTTCTTTCTGGTTTTTCTTTAGCCTTTGCGTCCAATCCAAATAAATCTTTTGATATTTTTTTTATATCTTCTACAATTTTCTTTTCGTTAATGTTCAAAGTGAATGAAAGGAAAGTTTTACAAGGCTTATTCTGGACATTTCCCTCTGATAAAAAATAACCAAACAATCTAAGCAAACTTAAATTGAGAGGAACTTTTTTTGGAATCTCTTTACTCCTAAAATCCCATTTGGGTTTAGAGACATCAATTCTTATATATTTCATGTCTTCCTTCGTTTTCAGTATAGGATAAATGGCAATATCTCCTTTTTTTAATTCCACAGCATGATACCATGCAGGAGTCAATTTTCTTTTATTTTTATTCCTTAGGAATTTTGTTTTTTTGGGAACACTAATCGCATAAACTAAATGCTCTGGAGTCAAATTTATTTTTCCCAATTTATTTTTTAGAGTTATAATCTTACCACTATGATTTCTTGAAGAAGTTGCAATTATTTTTTCGTAATTTCCGCTATGAGTTAAAACCTTTTCATCTTCTTTCAATTCATGTATCTTTACGCATTCAGAATTTTTAAGAACCTTTTCTTCAGGCAGTAAGCACACTGGGTTACCCTCTTGTCCAATTCCATCTGCATTTTTTATTTCTCCAACATGTTTGGGATTTTTAAAAAGTCGGATTGCTTTTTTTGAATAAAATCCAAATTGTTCCATCATTTCCACTTCCCTTTGAACGGTGATATTTTTCTAAGTGTTTCAACAATCTCAGGTAAAACTTCCAACACATAATCCACATCTTTCTTCGTATTTTGTTTTCCTAACGTCAGTCTTAAAGAACCATGAGCCTCTTCTGGCTTTAGCCCAATAGCTAGCAACACATGACTTGGTTCCAAAGATTTTGACGAACATGCAGAACCAGTTGATGCAGCTATTCCTTTCATGTCCAGATGCATGATCAAACTTTCGCCTTCAATAAATGCGAACCAAAAACTTGCATTGTTCGGTAATCTTTTTGTTGGATGACCATTCAAATAAGAATTTTCAATTGTTAGAGTTTCTTTAATCAATCTATCTCTCAACTGTATTAGTCTTGCAGATTCTTTTTTCATTTCCTTTTCTGCAATTTCAGCAGCAGCACCAAAACCAACTATTCCAGCAATGTTTTCAGTTCCAGATCTTAAACCACGCTCATGGCCACCGCCTTGAAGCAACGGTTCTAGTGCTACTCCATCTCTTATGTATAATGCTCCAACTCCTTTCGGCCCATAAATTTTATGAGAAGAGACTGTCAACAAATCTATTTTCATCTTCTTCACATCAATCGGAATCTTTCCATAAGCCTGAACAGCATCAGTATGGAATAGAACTCCTTTCTCGCTACATATTTTTCCAATCTCTCCAATCGGTTCTATTGTTCCAATCTCATTATTAGCAGCCATTATAGAAACCAAACACGTCTCAAGTTTGATAGCATTAGCAACATCTTCAGGCTTTACAAATCCATATCTATCAACAGGAAGATAGGTTACAGAAAAGCCAAATTTTTCCAACCATTTACATGTGTTCAAAACAGCATCGTGCTCTATTCTTGAAGTGATTATGTGTTTTTTGTCAGGATTTGCAAGAGCAACACCTTTTATTGCAAGATTGTCTGATTCTGTTCCACCAGAAGTAAAAACTATTTCACTGTCTCTTGCTTTCATCAGTCTCGCAACTTTAATTCTAGATTCTTCCATTGCTTTTTTACCTTCTCTTCCAAACTGATGCGGTTCTGATGCATTGCCATATTTTTTGCTAAAGAAAGGTCTCATAATTTCTAAAACTCTTGGATCCACAGGAGTTGTTGCTGCATGATCCATGTAAATTCTCTTCATATCTTACACTCACTCTCCAAAACTTCTTTGCAAGAATCACAAACAGCTTTGATAATTTGTTTTTTATCAGTCCTTCCTTTAGCAATCAAATCAGCAATTCTTCTAGAATTTTCTTTCACAACTTTCTTATTTTCAACTACTTTTATACCTCGAGCATAATTTCCTGATAAATAATTGCTTACTGCTGCTTGTGTCACACCAAGTTTTGTTGCAATCTCTACTTGATTCAAACCATGCCTCTTTGAAAGTTCTTTAGTAACTCCAGCCCTTATGGCGGGCAGAAGCTGTTTGATCATCGTTTCACATGGTATTAACATAGTATTATTTATAAGTCACTTATATTTAGAGATTACGTATGCCCAATATTATATCATAAATTCAGATAAATTATATGGATAAATTCAATAAGAAACTACCAAACAAACCAAGTTTTTCTCAAAAAGGATTAGATGGTTATAAATTCCCAACAAAAAACCATGATGTCGAAGTTTATTTTGTTGATGTGAAGCAAGGGCATGAAGCCTATTTTATCAGCAAGAAATGTACACACATCTATTATGTGATTGAAGGTGAAGGGTTTTTTGATATCGATGGTTCAAAACATGAGTCAAAACCTGGAATGCTGTTTGAATTACTACCAAATGTTGAGTATACTTATTCTGGAAAGATGAAGTTGCTATTGATTATGAACCCTCCCTGGTTTGAAGGGAATGAAGAAATTATAAAGAAAAATCCTTCTGTGAAATAAATTTTATTATCTTGATTAATTTTCTTGTTAGATTTGTTTGATTCGAACAAGTCTCATTGGTTTGCGAACCGGACGGCTAGCGTCATTCGGAATTTCTGGCCATGCTTGCAAATATGGTGCCAGGTTATTTCTCATGCTTCTTCTGAGTCTGTCTTCTATTGCAGCTATACCTAATTCTGTACTGCACATGGTTCCATCTTCCCTGTATACATAAACACCATTCTCAATAGTCCAGCTGTCTATCATCGTGTTTTCTTCTTCTGGATCTCTGAAAATCATTATATCAGCACCATCAACATATCCGACCTCGCCTTGATACCCGTACAAGAAGGCCAAAGCTATTTGACCTCTTTTATCTATCCCATAATCCGATACAGAGATTAACAGATGATTCCTAGCAGCAGTTAACACACTTATTGAGTGAAAGAAGTATGTCTTTAGAGATATCACAGGTTTTTCTATGAGCTCTTTACGTATGACTATCTGTTCTTCAACCACGATTAGAAGAAGACTGAAAAAATATTTAAACTAATCTATCTTAGATCAGTCCAGTTTCTGAAACACCAATTATCTGAGTTCTAAATCCGTCAAAAACTGCTGGTTGAAACAAGGCGGACAAGAAAAGTAAAATAATAAATGCTGCAAAAATGCTGATTACTGCTGCAGCAAATCCTTCTTTTTTATTGTAAGTAAAAGCAAGGTATACAGGCAATCCAAACAATGCAAGTCCTTCAAGCAGGAACGAAAGAAGGATGAAGAGCATCACCATCGGCAATTGCACATTATAATTATATCCAGAAGACATGAACTGAGCGAAATACATGAGCATGAAGTAAACTACAACAAACATGAATCCTGAAAAGCCACCTGCGATCAATGCTCGCAAGAATGAAAATTCTGATCTTCTTCTAAATCCTTCTGATCTTGATTCAGATCTTCTGAACAATCTTCTTGCCCTGTCTAACACAACATACTTTATCAAAACAACAAAAACAAACAGGATAAGAATTCCAGCAACAATCTCTTGAAGATAGAGAAGAACAAAATCTTTTCCATACAATCCTTTTACTGTAAATGATTCACCTGGAGCTAGATTTTGAGCTGAATATTGAGATGAAGGTCTGTAGGTTGGAAATGATTCAATAACTGCTGAAGCTTTTTCTGTACTAGCAATTGAAGCTAAGTATGATGGTTTGTATTGAATGTCAAACTGTGTTTTTCCTTTTATCTGCATGTTCTGTGGAACATAGATGTTTGCTGCAACATTTCTTATCAAAGCCTTTGGATCTTTCGGAGTCATGAAATTGAATTCCCAGCCTTGGAATACTGGATATGCTATTTGATGAGTTGAGAAAATCATGTAGATTGTTGATGTCTGACCTTTTGAGATCGTGTAAGGCAATTGGATCTTCACGACAGTTGAGCTAGTAAACGTCTGAGTCGTGTAGTTCAAAAATGTTGGTTCGTAATATTGTTGATTATACATCGGGCAAGGTCCTTCAAAACATGGAGGATAATAGTAGCCACCACTAGAGGCAATCTTGTAAATAACCACATCAGTATAAGGAATTTCAATCATCAGTTCTGTCACATTTTGGTTTGATATGCTCTCAACACTTATTGTCCCTGCAATGAAAGCATTCCCGCTCCCTCCCAACTCGATATCATAATAATCATTCGAATGCCAGTAGTCTGGAGTAGCAGTTACTGCAAAAGTTACTTTTGCCATCAACAAAACTGAGAATATCAGAATGCTTGCAGCAATTATTTTCTGTTTCATAATTAGTTTTTGTTTTTTGTAGGCTTAAAAAGCTGATAGAAGATATAGGGAAGAAGACATAAAAAAATTTTACCATAATGAAGCACACTAATTCAATCAGCAAACTTAAAAGTTTCCTATCAAATGAATAATTTTTTCCCAAAAATGCTAAAAAATTCTGCAGTAACTTTAAATAGTATTTTTCTAAACAATCTGTTGGTATGAGCCTGAAAAAGTTGAAACATCAACTTGTTCTGTCATTGATTTTATTCCTATTGACGGCAACATTAGTTATGTCAGCTGAAACTTCCAATAAAAATGATTCTAAATGCGCAGGAACTAGGCCGATGATAATTTGTTCAGATGGTTCAAATGCATGCTTTTGTGAAAATGGCTTTTGGAACTGCAAACCATGTCCACCAAGCAGTACGATTCCAAAATGTCCGGAAAGAGAATGCTTTTGGGATCCTTGCCCAGGTAAACATATTCCTGATGAGAACGGTTGTGTAGATTGCGCAAGCCCTTGTTCTGAGCCTTCAACTACCACAACAACAATACAATGTTGTCCACCATGCCCACCTGGAGCAGCTTGTGCACCATGTCCAACAGGATGGCCGCCATGTTCAAAAATTCCTTGTAAAACTAATCTTGATTGCCCTTCGCAGATGAGATGTGAAAATTCAGTTTGTGTTGATGTAGGATGCGTAAAAGAAGGTGGTACAATTCCTGGGGCAATTTCTCCTGAATACAGAAACCATATGCCAACAAAATGTTGTGAAGGCCTTAAAACAATTGCATACTCTGGGTATTTTGACAAGAAATGTAATCGAGTGCCTTTAGCAGGAGCTCCTTCAGGAGTGTGCTCTAAATGTGGCAATGGAATTTGTGAAAGTTGGGAAACAAAATGCACTTGTCCAGAAGATTGCAGTATTCCTACAACAACTACTACTTTGCCACCGATTGATGATTGGATAAAATGTGAAAGAATTAACTTACTGAACTGGAGATGTTACAGTGACTATTTTAAAGTAACCTGCAAACCTGGAAATTTTTGGGATAATATAATGGATATAATCACTAAAGGTAAAACTTCTTGGATTTGTTCAATTGCTCCAAGAATACAAGAATAGAATTTATCTGCCCTTTAACGTAGGCAATATTTCTGTCTCATATCTTTGGATTAATTTTACAAGAGAATCTTTTGGAGAAGTTAAATCAACTAACCAACTTGCAGCTCTGTCTAGTTGCTCTGCAAAATGTTCATAACTTCTGTCACGTGGTATTGGGATTACTTCTAGACTCGGCTTTTTCTGGTTTGCAGGATATTTTGGACTGAAGACCACTTTGATATGTTTTTCAGGTTTATTATCTTGATAGAGAACAAAAGAGAGTGAATTGTCTGGATATGCAGAATCAAAATTATTTATAACATAGGATTGCGCCCAATGGTCATAAAATTGTTCGAAAGTCATTGCAGAAGCATGTGAATTGAACTTAGAAGTATCCACCATGACTTGGTAACCGGTTTCTTTTGCTGCAGGTTCGATTACTTGTCCGTATAAATCTTTGATCAGTTTAGCCCTGTAAGCTGTCAATGTCTGTATTTTTTTAGTCCTACTTTCAATTTGCCCAGATAAATCAGAAATTCTTAATTCCAGCTCATCAAATTCTCCAAAAATCGCTGACATATCGCTTATTTTGTTATTGACCAAAAAACTATTTATTTAACGAAAATTTTAGCATGTGCGCGAGGTGGGATTTGAAACCATAGAGAAATCACTTTTTCTTTTTAACTTCATTATAAATCCAAATTATTAGACAAGATAGAATATACCAATAAAAAATTAATGCTATAAACTCTAACCAGCCAATTATAGCTAAAATTTCAACTGTAGGGATTAGTGAATCAAGTGGGGTGAATAGAATAAATGGTGCCATAAAAATATAATCTAAAATGTTTAGTACAACGTTATCTCTATAGACATTGTGTACATCTCCAAGGAATCGTGTTAAACCGGTAGAAGAAACGAATAAGAAAATAACTAATATAACCTTTTTCCATTCGGGTTTTAAAAATTCTTTCCAATTCATTATTTACAATTTAGCAAATCCCACAAATATAACTTACTTATGCGAGAGGTGGGATTTGAACCCACGCATTAAATTTTCCATTCAAACACTTGATAGATTAAAAAAAGCCCTGGACGGGGTTTGAACCCGTGACCCCCTGCTTACCATGCAGTTGAGCTTGATTTATTTTCAAAATGCTCTACCAGGCTGAGCTACCAGGGCTTAATCGCTTTATATGTTTTGGATTTGAGAATCCTATTTCTTTTATCCATCTATTTAGTTGCTTAAATCCGTACAAATCAATGTGATATGCAACTCCCCTATTGGATTTTTCTTTATCCTTAAACAAGTATACGTTAAACTCTAAATCTTCTAGTAAATCTTTTAATTGGTGAGCTAATTTTTTGCTTATAGTGGTGACAGATAGTCTGGGATAAAAATTTTTGTAAATTTTTCTTCTGTCCCAAATTATAGAGCCATCTGTATCAAATATCCCTCTAATAACAGATTTTATTATTTTTTTATTTTTAAGGAACATTACAGGAATTTTAATATTCGAACTTTTTTTACCAGCAGGAAGGTTAAACTCATTAACTATTTTTTCATACATATCTTTTGAATTATATCTCAAACGTAAACCTCTCTCCCGAATCGTAATGTGTGGCTTGGCTGGGAAAATTGTTCTAATTAAAGGCATTAGCTGATAATAAAAATACTCTTTCTCATCAATCATATGACCGGTAAACTCTATGATTGAATGGTTGTCATATTTGTTAACAAAATCATCACCAATAAAAACTCCTACAAATTCTCCGACATTTTCATCAATTTCCATGAAATCATAATTATTTTTGATTTTTTAATACTTTTAGAACTGTATTGAGTGAAAAAAAGTATGCTTGATTATCAGACTGAACTACCAGGGCAGATATCAAATAATAGTAAGTTATTAAAATTTAATTCTTTGTTAAATGAATATGACAAAGCCAGTTAAAGCTTATCTTAGAAAATTATTTGAAGTTAACGGATATGATATCGAAAAGCTGAGGGAGAAAGACGAAAAACTAGACGAAATACTTTCCTGGTATGAAACACAGTTCTCTCAAGGTACAGGAGATCCTGAAAAAATTGTTTACAGACAGTTTGTAAAAGTTTTTGAATATATTAGTGAAGCATATAAGTAAAGAAAAACATATGTGTTTGATTTTATTCTATCGGCGTTACTTATCGAAGCACTACATCTTATTAATTTTATATGTTATTAATTTCAATAAAAAATAAGGTTTTTATGATAAAAGTTGAGTTGATTTATACTAAAGTTTGTCCTCATTGCCCGCATGCAAAAGAAATTTTCAGAGAGCTTCGAAAAAAATACAAGTTTGACTATAAGGAGATTGATGCTTTATCTAAAGAAGGCCAGAAACTTGTTCAGAAGTTCATGATCATGTCTGTTCCAACAATCATAATCGATGGGAAGGTTGCTTTTATTGGCGTTCCTCTCAAAGACAAAGCCGAAGCCGCTGTTAAACCTGCAGTTGCCATTAAAAGTTAATTTGGACTGAAAGAAATCTTTTTATTTTACCTAGTGTCAATTTATTCTTATGAAAAAAATTTATGATGCCTTAATTGTTGGTGGTGGAGCTGCAGCAATGACTGCGGCAATCTTTACAGGAAGAAAAAAGCTTTCCACACTCCTTCTGACTATTGATATCGGTGGGCAAAATTTGTTGACTGAACAGGAAGAGAATTATCCAGGTTATTTGGAAAAAAGCGGCCCAAACTTGATGCAGAATTTCAAGAAACAGGCAGAGCAATTTGGCGCAAAAATCATTTTTGGAAAGGCGAGCAGAATTGAAAAACCAGATGGCAATTTCAAAATTACTCTCTCAAATGGCGAGGAATATGTTGGAAAGTCTGTGATTCTCGCATATGGAAAAGTTCCAAGAACCTTAGGAGCCATTGGTGAAGATAAATTCATCGGCCGAGGAATCTCCACATGTGCTAATTGTGACGCACCTTTCTTTAAAAATAAAACAGTCGTGGTTGTTGGCGCTGGGAATTCTGCCTTCGAAGCTGCTGAACTGCTCATAAAATTTGCTAAGAAAATTTATCTGATTCACAGATCTGAGAAATTTAGAGCAGATCCAATTACTGTGGATAAAGTGAAGAAAGCAAAAAATGTTGAGCTCATTTTGAACACAGTTGTTAAAGAGTTTAAAGGTAAAAATAAACTTGAAAGTATAATCATTCAAAACACCAACACAAATGAGACGAAGGAATTTAAAATCGACGGTGTTTTTTTGGAAATAGGATATATCGTTGATACAAAATGGGTTGAACATTTGGTTAAGGTAAATGAAATAAAAGAAATCGTTGTTAACAAATTAACTGAGACATCAACACCTGGCTTATTTGCTGCTGGTGATGTTACAGATTCGGCATATAAACAAACCATCACTGCTGCAGCAGAAGGAGCAACAGCTGGGTTGACTGCATACAATTATCTCGCTAAAAAAGAAGGGAAGACAGCTACAAGAGTGGACTGGGATTAAATCTTTCTTGAAAATATTATTGAAATAAGAGTCTCAATATAATATATGGAAATTGAAGGTTTTGCTGATGAAATTTTATAAAGTTTTGATAGCAGGTTTGACTTTATTCAGAAAATTTACTACGTTTACTTTCTTTCCTGTCTGAATCCTATATATTGGTTTTGAATTGTTTTTTTCCAAGCCACTATTTTTGTATGGACCATTAAGATGAAAGTTGAGATCAATTTTTTCTAATAAATATTTAATTAACTTAAGCAACTCTAGATCGGTGTTATAAATTTGGATTACAATTGTACCGTCTTTTTGTTTGTGAATTGATCCTTCTGCCTCATAAAAGCCTCTGACAAAGTTAATGATTTTTTCTTCACCATTAAGCAATTTTTGAAGTTCAATTAGAGTTAAATTCTTATACCATTCATAAAAAACTTTAGAATTTGCTGTCACACGATATTGTCTTTGTTTTCCTATTCCATTAGAAGGGGCCAAATCCTGTAAGAACGGGTTCAATCCGATACTTTTTAATGCCGTAAGAAAATTGGTGGCCAACGTCATATTTGTATTATCGAAACAAATTCTAAAACTTCTCTCATTCTTATAGATGCAACCATCTCCCTTTAATAAACCCAGGACATAAGCTAAGTTCTTATTCATCTCCAAATTTGGTTTCAGCAAAACTTTATCTCTAAGATTCTCAAGCATTTTAGCTTCTATTTCTTTAGGCCATTTGTAACCCTTCTTTAGCCAACCTTTTTCACTTCCATGTATGTAAAGGCTTTTCATTCCTTCATTCCATGGTTTGTTGCCTTTTTTAAACTCCGTACCTAGAGAAAAATGTTTGTTTATTTTTGCCTTTCTCATTTTTTCTATAGCGTTTTGCGAATAAATTCCAGTTTTATTTCTATTCCAAGGAATAGAATATTTAATAAATCTTCCAAATTTGTCTCTCATTTTGAACCTGCAATCTCTATATTTATTTTATTTATTATATAAAATTTCGCGTTTTCGAATAAACAAAAGGTTTATTCGAACTAATAATAAAGTGATATCATGCACGTAATTAATTTTGGCGATGAATTTGGACCAGAGAAAATTATTGAAGTTCATAATCAAGCTGTGGGTTTAAATGCAGTATTAGTTTTGGATAATTTGAGCCGTGGCCCAGGAAAAGGCGGAATAAGGATGACACCTACTGTTGATGTGAGAGAAGTTTTTAGATTGGCAAGAACAATGACATGGAAAACTGCTCTCGCTGATTTGCCATTTGGCGGTGCGAAATCTGGAATCCAAGCTGACCCCAAGAAAATTTCTTTGCAACAGAAAAAAGAATTGGTTCAAGCATTTGCACGAGCATTAAAATCAGTTTGCCCGAAAGAATACATTGCAGCTCCTGATGTCAACACAGCTGAGCAGGAGATGAAATGGTTTGCTGAGGCAAATGGAGATTGGAATGCTGCAACTGGAAAACCAGCAAACATGTGTATGAAAGTTGGTGGAAAGAAGAAATGCGGAATACCACATGAGTTTGGATCTACTGGGTTCGGTGTTGCACATGCCACTGCTGTTGCTGTTCAGCATTTAAAAATTGGGATGAAAGACGCAACTGTTGCAATAGAAGGATTTGGCAATGTTGGAACTTTTGCGTTCAAACACCTGCAAGAGATGGGTGCAAAGATAGTTGCTGTTAGTGATAGTAAAGGATGCTTGTATAATCCTGATGGTTTGGACTATGATTCTGTTTTTGATGTGAAGCAAAAGACTGGATCTGTAATAAATTATCAACAAGGACAAGTTCTTCCGAACAAATCAATTTTTGAGCTGGATGTCGATGTTCTAATTCCAGGTGCTTTGCCTGACGTCATTAACAAAGACAATGTGGATAAGGTGAAGGCAAAGATTCTTAGTGAAGCAGCAAACATTCCAACCACACCTGAGATGGAACTTATTCTTCACAATCGAGATGTTCTAGTTGTTCCTGATTTTGTTGCTAATGCAGGTGGTGTGATTTCTTCCTATGCAGAATACATGGGAAAAAGTCCAAAAGAGATGTTCAAACTTGTTGAAAACAAGATAAAGAAAAACACCAAGGCAGTTCTTGAAAGGGCAAAGAAGGAAAACATTTTGCCGAGAGATGCCGCACTTAAGATTGCGCAAGAGAGAGTACTGAAGGCGATGAAAAAGAAGAAATGATCTTGATGAGAATTGCAATTTGCTCTGCAAAAAAAGATAAGAGAGTTGAAAGATTAATTAAAGCACACGGCTTCCAAATTGTGAAAAACAATCCCGATGTTGTTATTTGTTTTGGTGGCGATGGAACAATTCTATATGCTGAAAGGCTTTATCCCTCAGTTCCGAAAATTCCGATAAAAACCACAAAAATTTGCAGGAAATGTGATCTGACGTTTCAAAGATTCAGATATGTTTTGGAAAGATTGAAAGAAGGAAAATTCAAAATAAAAAAAGAGATGAAATTACAAGCAAAGTTCAAAGGAAAGAAAATGGTTGCTTTGAATGAGATTCAAATACACACAAAATATCCGATAAAAGCTGTAAGGTTTTCTGTTTTTTATGATGGAAAGAAGTTTGAAAATTTAATTGGTGATGGAGTTATTGTTGCAACGCCATTCGGTTCTACAGCATATTATCAATCAACAGGAGGTAAGCCATTCAAAAAAGGAATTGGAATCTCTTTCAACAATCTTTATCCAAAAAGTATTCCTAGTTTTGCTGTTGATGTGAAATCAAAAATAAAAATAAAAGTTTTGAGAGAACGTGCTTATCTGATTGCCGACAATTCAGAAAAATTTTATGAGATGAAGCCA
>Ga0315280_10002142_pt1 | contig 32372 bp, 25 predicted proteins | sample YL17G06_40_MG_FD_203697 | JGI IMG/M metagenome (GOLD analysis project Ga0315280, IMG submission 203697) | Sediment microbial communities from Yellowstone Lake, YNP, Wyoming, USA - YL17G06_40 | ecosystem: Environmental > Aquatic > Freshwater > Lake > Sediment | place: USA: Wyoming | collected...
CCGCTCGGCCTCACGCACGATCCGGACGATCTGCTCCTCGCTGAAACGCTTCCTACGCATCTGCGGACCTCCCACTCTCAGGAGATCCTACCATTCCAACTGGTCCTCAAATCGGGGAGCATGTCAGACCGGCTCCCTCTACTCCGCCCCGTACCTCACCACCACACTCCCATGCTTCGGCAGGCGGAGCTCGAAGCTCTTCATCAGCTCCGCGCCATCCCTCGTCAGCTCGGTCACCTCGCGCGCGTCGTTCACGAGCTCGAGCTTGTACGTCCGATCCGGGGATAGGCCGCTTAGCGCGAGCTCGATCACCGGATAGGGGCACTCGGCGCGCCTGAAGGCGAGCACGAGCCCTGCGTCAAGGTCCGGGCGATGGAACTGGTACGCCGCCCAGTTGTCGAGTGCGGTGCCGCAGGCTGTCAAGGGGTAGAAGTCCCCGTACCAATAGGGCCCATTCGCCTTGGCCTCAGCCATCGTTGCTCTCGCTGGCTCCAGCGGGAAGTCAGGGGAGAGGAAGTCCCATTGGCTGATCGCTCCGCCGGTCGCCGAGCTGCGGAACTCATACGGGTCGGGCGTCCAGCCGCACGCGGTGAAGAGGGGGATGTACTGGCTGAGGCCCTCGCTCTGCGCCTGGTTCCACTCGGCGTGGCCCGGCGAGCAGCTCGTGTCGCTCCGCCACAGCGGCATCGAGCGCGAGCAGGTCTCGATGTCGATCCGCCGACCGCCGCTCGCGCAGTTGTCGATCTCCAGGCCGGGGTGGCGCCGAAGCAGCTCATCCCACATCTCATAGTGGCCCTCGACGTACCGGATCTCAGTCATGCCCTGGCGATCGGGCGCGTCCGCGGCTCGCCAGAACGGCAGCGGGTCGATGTTGAAGTCGGTCCGGAAGATGTCGACGCCGTACTCCTCGACCCTCTGTGACAGAAGGTCGATGATCCACTTGAGAGCCGCGGGGTCGTCGAGCTTGTAGAGTCCGCCCGCCTCCCCACCGTGCACGAACTCGGGATGCTGAGTGGCTATGTCGGTGCCGGGCGCGACGCGCTCGGGCTCAAACCACAGCACGAACTTCATGCCCAGCTCGTGGCACTTGTCGGACACGGGGCGGAGGCCGTTCGGGAACTCGACGGGCTTAGCCGACATGTTCCCCACCCCGTTCGGGAACCCGCCGGGGAACCACGCCGCGTCGAGCCACTGCGTGTCGCAGCCAATCGCGTGCGCGAACTCGGTCGCGGCGATCTGGCCCGCCTCGGTCCCCCACTCCGGCCGCGACCAACTGTAGCGATCGAAGCACTGCGACACGAAGGGCAGCTTGATCGGGGCGCCGTCCACCTCCGGCGCGTACTCGAAGAGCAAGAGCCGACGTAGGCGGTTGTGCGCGGCGAGTCGGTCGCCCTTCCACGGAAGCAGCAGGATCCTTGGAGAGCGAATGCGCTCTCCGGGGTGGAGCGTAAGGCGAGTCAGCTCCATCCCCGCTCGCACATTCGCGGGGCCGTTCGGCGCGCGCTCGACCGAGTAGGCCCACTGCCCCGACCAGCCGATCGCGACGATGGCGCCTCCGCCGTTGTACTCGATGTCCATGAACGGCCACGCGCCGTTCGAGGGGCGTCCGCCGGTGGGCGCCGCGGTCGTCCTCTCGCCGACCTCCAGCTTCTTGGAGGTCGGTGTGAATGTGGCCTCGCCACAGACGTCGCCGAGGAGCGTGTGCACCGTGGCGCCGCGCTTGGAGTTGCCGGTCGCGAGGATCGTGTCGAGCGCCTGGATGTCGGAGATGATGGGCGTGTCGGCCTGCCCGCGGTTCTCGAAGTAGAGCACCCAGTCCACCGCGGGGAACCGGTCGAAGGTGGTCACCTCGGCGCTCACGCGCAGCCCGGTGTCGGGGTCATCCCAGGTGATGGTCTGCACTGTCCGCCCGTCTCGGTCCTCGGTCGACGCGGAGCGCTGCCAACTCGGCAACAGCTCCGCCGACGGGCGCCCGCCGTAGACGAACGAGAACGGCACGCCATCCTCGGCAACGAAGGGAACGGTGTGTCCTTCGTCCAGCCACTTTGCCTTGCCATCGGCCATGACGAAGCGCGCGTCCGCCCAGTCGCACTGGTCGTAGCCGGGGCCGTCAGGCGTTGTGTCGGCCTTCAGAACGATCTCGGTGGTACCTGCGGGCACGTCTACCGACACCTGCACGGCCTCGCCATCGCCGGTGAGCGTCGCGGTCCGCGTCACTTCCACGCCGCCAACCTCGATGCAGAACTGGACGCTCCCGCGCGCGCCGGCGGTGTCGTAGTTGTTGTCGATCCCTACCTCCGCCTCGAAGCGCACCGCCCCCTCGGGCACACCGACGGCGATCTCGCTGTTCGCGTGGGTGCCGAGGCCGCGCTCGTAGTCGCGCTCGCCGATCCGCAGCGGGGTCTCCATGCAGGACTCGCGGAAGCGAAGCACGTTGAAGTCGTGCCTCCGCACGGTGATCGGGATGAGGCCGCCTGGCGCCTCACCAAGGAATGCTCCACGTGCCCATTCGTCGACCGCGCTCAGCTCATTCGGCGTGCCGGTGATGGCGTCATCGTACGCCGTGACGGGATACGGAACCTGGCTCATGGCAGTGCCACCTTGCAGGACGAAGTAGAGGACTAGGAACAGCGCACTTGTGGGCCGCATCGCAGCGCCTCCCACTCTCGTGATCGGACGAACCGCCCGGTGAGTTCCGCGGTGCGCGCCCCACAGCCTCCCCCGCACGCGGTGTCGGTACGGGCGACACGCGCGTCGCCCGCCGCGATGGTGCTGGCACGCGCCTCCGTGTCCGTGGAGGCCATGCTCACCGTCAGGGATGCGGTGCTGCTGATGTGCGTGCATCGAGGGGCTGGACGGGCCGGACCCCGGCTCTTTCTGGATGAAGGTGGCGAGCCCAGAAGCGACGAAACGGTCCCTGCTGTTAGCGGGCCCCGGCTCGTGATAGCAGCGGGGCCGTGCCGTAGAGGGGAGACGTGCGTCGCGTGAGACTACCCAGCGCACTACACAAGCTATCGCTTGGATTCCTGCCGCTGTGCTGCGCCCTGTGCTTCTGCGAACAGCAAGCTCTGGCGCGTCTCGGCTCGGTATCCGTCACCATCGAGGGTCCTACTGCCGGATCGGCCAACCAGGACCTAGCCTACGTCGCCCACGGGAGCTGGAGCGAGGACACGGGAGGCGGAGGAGGAGGGGGGGCCGCTGCTTCGGTCCCGTCGCCACCCGGTCCGCCCCCACCGGACGACCCGCCCGATGACCCGCCGCCGGACGATCCACCCGACGACCCGCCTCCCGATGGACCCATCTCTCACGTACTCGAGGGCTACTGGTGGACGGTGGCTCCGGCCTCGGTGGTCGCAGGGTCCACTATGTCGCAGAGCGTCACTCTGAGGTACTCCCCGGAGCAGTCCGGCCGCACGTACATCCTTCGGGTCGCGTACACCGTCATCGCGTACTACGCGGGCGGACTGGAGGAGCGTAAGACGGCAACCGACGAGCATGAGGTCACCATCGACGGCGACCCCGGTGCGGCGCAGTCAAGCGCCTTCCTGGCGATCTACCGCTACGAGGGTCTCTCGTCGTTCGCCCCTGACCCCATCGGTGGCGACGTGTACGTCGCCCTCATCATTGATATGGCGCCGTCAGATCGGCTGGCAACGGAGTCGGGCACCGTGCGACTCACAGACCTGTACGAAGGGTACAGGGAGGAAGTCGTCACCGACTGGGACATTGCCTTACCTATGTCGGCCTGGCAGCGGTGGACCGGAACTGAATGGGTCACCGACTCGCCTGGCGTCTACAACCCGACTCGCACGACAACCTGTCGGTTCAGGACATTCGTCGACTGGCAGACGCAAGGCATCCCAACCGGGTGCAACGGTTCTCACAGGGTAGAGCTCCTAGACACCCTCACATTCGAGACCTGCGGTGAGGGCGGTACGGTGCTCGCAACCGCCACGGTGGCCGTCAGCCCAATCCGGGTCGAGGTGCTCAACGCCTGTATCTACAACTCCGAAGTGACGGCCTCGAGTGGCAACATCGACTACTTCAAGTGGAACCCGGACGGCGAAGGCGCACTCGCCGACCCCAGCATCACAGTCACCATACACGACGCCGACCCGCACAGCTACAAGCTGGTCGTCTGGTTCCGTCAGACCAACCAGGGCGGCCTCTGGGACTATCCATACTGGGCGGTCTCGACGTTGGTGTGGAACTCGGAGCTTGACCAGCAGGTGACCGCGGACATCCCGCTATCAGCCGCGCGCAGTCCCGGCGGCCTCGACCCCGGCGTCCATGCAGCCGGTACGTATGCCTACGACGTAGGGGTGTTTGAGTTCGAGGGTGAGAACCCGCCCGGCGAAGGCGGCTTCCTGGTCGACGAGTTCTACCTTAAGTGCCCCTACGCTCTCTGGGTGGGCGACCACGACCTCGACATCAGGGGTAATACCCTAGAGGTCAGGTATCGGTTGCACCACCAGTCCGGCCTCGACGCGGAGACCCTGGAGGTGACGGCGATGGACGCCTCCCTCGACGAGCGCCACGTCAACACGACGCTTCCGCGTACTCAAGGCGTGACGCACGGTGATCCTGATCCGCTACCCGTCTGGGAGATACCGGGTGATGACGCGTCACCAGCCTGGCGCGCCGTCTGGTCGGCCGACGATGCGGAGGGTCTTCTCTCCCCGTACCGCCGCACCCACGAGATCACTAGGATGATCGTGGCGAACGCGGGACCGAAGGATAACCTGTGGGGCACGTACCTCCACCAGTACTGGGACGGCACCACGATCGACGCCTTCATCGCCCACGCTGCCGCAGGATGCACGGACCCCGGGGCACTGCCGCCCGACTTCGACCCCGACGATAGCACTGACCTCGACTGCGGGTACTACGACGCGGGGGCGTGGATCATAGGCTGGTACCCCTTGGGCGCCGGACCTCTGCAGAAGTTCGACGGGCCAGCGTCGATGCAGCTCGACTATGTGCCCGCTGGTACCCAGGACCCTCTGCGCGTTGGGGACACACGGCAGCCCGCTCCGAACCGCGCGGACGGAACACCCCGGCCCGACGGGACCCCGTTCGCGGCGTTCGAGTTCTCGTCCGCGATGCCCGCCGCCCGCCGCGAAGCCTGCATCGACATCCTCCGCAGAATCGCTGCACTCGTCAGACCTGAAGCCGTGGCTGAACTCTCGCTCCGGCTGCAGTCGCAGACCTCGGGCGCGATAGAGGGTAGTGCGAAGCTGACGCGGGATTACGAGCTCTTCGGGTTCAACTGCGCTAGGTTCGCCACTTATGCACTGGGACTTGACGATGGCGCACTGGACGAGTACGGTGGCGACCTGAACCCACCTACGTTAGCCAACTCGATTCTGGCGTTCCACGCCGCACGGACAGAGGAGAGCCCCGTGTACCTTATGGGGCTCCTCACGTACAACTGGGAGCTGCTGCAATGTGGCTGCAGCAGCTGCAGGACGAGGAACCAGCAGCTATCGACGATGCCGGGCATTACACGGCCTGATGGGTCGGCAGTGTCTCCATATCCGGAGTTCAACTGGGCGCCGGGCTAGGTGCGCCGCTGAGTTGCCAGCGGCGGCCCGTACGAGGCGAGGGAAGCATGACGTATCGCAACGGGCACCGAGTAGCGCATTTGGCTTTCCTGGCTGCTGCTGCGTGGTCGCTGCAGCCGACTGTAGCGCAGTCCCTTCGGCCGGACGAGGTGTTGGCCGCCGCAGCCGTAGACGACTGGGTGCTGCGCGCGCTCGAGCCGACCGGAGGCCAGGTTTGGTGGGAGATGCGTCGCGCCGGTTCCCCGTCGGTAGGCTTGCTGTCCATCAGCACAGATCCGCGCGAAGCGGAGTTTGAGCTTACTGTTCCGGCTGTACCGTGGCAGCGAAGCCTCAAATCTGCGACTCCGGCCGATCTGCTCACCCGGGCCACCGGTTTCCTTGCCCGACTGGGGTGTCGGCCACGTCCGGGATGGACTTGGGCCCTCGCCGCCAGGCCATACTCACAGGCGGAGCAGGGAGGCGTCACCTTCGAGTTGGCGGAGTTCGTGTCGGTGGCGCAGTACAGGGTGCAGGGCAGAGGGTCAGCTCGCGTCGTACTGACTCGTGACGCCGAGCTCATCACCCAGGCCCGCGCTAGAAACGTGGAAGTGCCTCTCCGGCCGCCGGCGGCGCACGTGGTAGCAGAGGCGGCGGCGGCAGCAGCGGCCGCCTTGGGGCTCCCGCCGTCTGACGCCGTCGTTGTGGGCGATTGGGTCAGCCCGAGTACCACGCATCCCTTCGACCCCGGTCACGTTGGCCCGCTCTGGGGCATCACGGTGTTTCCCAAGACGTGGCGCGAGGGACCGGCCTTCCAGGCCGCGCTGTCGTACTTCGGTGCCGATACCGTGGTGGGAGCAGTACAGATCGATGGGGAGATCCCAGTGGACGCCATGCTCGGCCGCTGCGCGATGTGGCACGAGCTCACCACCCGCGACCCGGAGGATGTCATCTCCGACGCCCTCGTGTGGACACGCGTTCTCCACGATTCGCACCCAGTGTGGGTATCTGAGGAAGCGCTTGCGTGCACCTCCATCCGCGCCAGGATCGGCGCGCCCTGGTGGGATAGGCGCGCAGGGGGGCTTCTGATCGACCTGACGGCCGGGGATGTCACGTTCTTCCACCCGGCGTGGGATCGCGCCATCGCACAGTGCGCCGCGGGTGGAGGCCTGATCGCGACCAGCACCGAAGGCAACGGCATCCTGCGTCTGCTCGACCCGGCGACGGGCGACCGCTTCGACCTTGGCCCATTCCTGGCGGGACGGTTCTTCGATCCTTCCCTGTCAGCCGACGCCAAGCTGCTGGCCTACCGCGACTGGCGAGCGCGGGGAGACGGGGACATCTACTTCGACCGCATCATCAAGGACGAGCAAACGGGCCTCACGAGGCCCGGCCCGGACCACCGCCGGATGCGGATCGACGGCGACGACCGGCTCCCCATCTTCTCGCCGCACGGCAAGCTCGTGTACTTCGTCCATGGCCTTGAGGGCCCGGCACAGGGCGACGAGCCACCGCCCGTGAGTTGGTCTCTGTGCTCGGCGTCTACGGACGCGAAGCACTTCAACTCGGACTATGACAAGGTGCTTGATCTGCCCGGCAGGCCGGAGCGCCTCAGCGCGTTCCCCGACGGGCGCCGGTTGCTGGTGTCGGGCGAGTGGGGCATCAGCGTCGCGGACGTTGCCGACCGGACGCTGGCTCCGCTGGGCCTACCCGAGCTTCGCGACTCGGAGGTCGAAGGAGCCGGCCCGCTCACGATCCGCGAGCCGGCGGTCAGCCCGGACGGCGGCCGGATCGCCTTCAGCGGCAGCCCTATTCCGACAGCCGGCGACAAGCCGCGCGAGTGGTTCATCTACGTCTGCGACCTCGACGGCTCCCACCTCAAGCGAGTGACACCGCTGGCGGATGATGCCGTCGACTACTACGTGTTCCCTCAGTCCGGGAAGAGCGCATTCGACCTAGAGAAGGCCGCCTGGATCGCCCGCTCCGAGAAGGAACTGCAGAGCTGGCTCGAGCGGCAGAAGGGGACCGCCTCGAAGAGTGAGTGACGACGATGCTGACGCGCCTGGTCCTCGCCGCTGTTCCGTGCCTCTGCCTGTGCTGGACGGCCGTCGCCGCATCGTGCCAGGCGGGAGGTCAGACGCCCCCCGCCGAGGATGTCTGGACAACGTGGCACGATACCTGTCCGGTCGTCTCTCCCGATGGCGAGCAGGTGCTGTTCCTCTCGACGCGCGCCAACCCCGACACGCCCGACAGATCGTCCTCGGCGGGGCGCCACGGGCTCTGTGTAGTTCCGTTGACCGGCGACGTCGAGCCTAGGGTGCTCGCAACTGGGTCTGTGGGAACTCCCTCATGGTCGCCTGATGGGACCAAGGCAGCCTATTGCAGAAAAGCGGGCCCTGACTCGCCGTGGGGCCTGGAGGTGCTGGAGATCGAGAGCGGCCAGGTCAGAGTGATGCCGGCGCCCGAGCGTACTGTGTTCGCCGCGCCCGTGTGGCTCCCGGACGGGCGCATCGCCGCGCTGGCTCGGTCCATACACCGGGCGCCGCTCTTTGGCGACGGGTTCCCCTTCGACCCCGTCATCATCGACCCGGCTGCCGACCCCGTCGACCTGGTGCGTCTGGCCGCCCCGGAGTCTTCACCCGAGGAGGCCCGCAACCCCGTGGTGGGCTCAGCGGGACGCGTGCTGCGGTCCATGCTCGTGGACGGCGGGGGCAGGCTCCTGGCCGTGTACGAGTACTACGCCGCCAGGGCTATGGGAGTGCGTGGCCCGAAGTCGGAGGCACCACACGAGATCTGGCTGTACGATCGGCTCGAGACGGATGCCGCGCCCACGAGGGTCGTCGACCTGTTGCGGAGCCCGGACGTGTACCCGATGGGCCCGCAGTCGGTCTGGGTGGGCCCTCCGCTTCGCGGGGAGCGACGCCCTGAGGTCATCAACCTAGCGGACGGGTCGCGGCAGCCTGCTGAGTTGCCCGCCCAAGGGAAGCCGGAGAGCACTATCGGGCAGCTCTACATGGCGCTTGGTCAGGTTGAGGGCCTCCGGCCAGCACTCGACGGGTCCCGGTGGGTCTTCAGCGCCTACTGTCAAAGAGCCACTGGCGGCGTCCCGGGGTCGTGGCTGATCTGCACGGTCGACGCGGACGGTTCGGGACTCAGAGCCCTCACCGTTCCGACCGAGCCCGAGCAGGAGGATCCAGCGGCGCCTTAGCCGTGTACATCGCCGCCCCGGGCCCAGCCCAGCGGACCATGCCGTCGAGACGACGGCGCTCCCAGAGCAGCCCTCTCCCTGACCCTCCCCCGGAGGGGGAGGGAACACCGGGCGAGGACGGAACTGCAGCACCACCGAGAGGAGCCTCACATGACGCCGGGCGATGAGAAGCGTGAGCGCGTGGTGGCCGCCATCGAGCGGCGCGAGCCGGATCGGGTGCCGATCGGTGAGTTCTTCTGGACCAACTTCCTCCGCCGCTGCAAGGCCGAGCTCGGCGTCGGCCCCGACTTCGACGCCTACGCCCACTGGGACCTCGACCTCATCGTCATCAACCCGAACATGGATCCACACATCACGGGGATCGAGATCATCGAGGACACGCCCGACAGGAAACTCGTCCGCACCGGGTTCGGCGCGACCATCGAACGCCGCGCGGATTACCCGATGCCAATGTTCGTCTCCTTCGACACGGTGACGTACGAGCAGATGGAGGCGCTGGAGGTCGACGACCCGCTCGATCCCCGGCGCTACCTGGAAGCCATCGACGGCCAGCTCAACTCGGTTGGGGACGACCTGGTGCTCGGCATCCCGGCGTGGATCGACCGGGTGAACGGCTGCTACGACGACTACGCGGTTTTCGGCAGCGTCTGCGAGCCGTTCGAACTCATATGGCGCATCATGGGCTCCGAGAACGTGCTGGTGAAGCTGGCCGAGGAGCCGGAGCGCATGGGCGCCTTCATCGAGCGGCTGGGCGACTTCCTCGTCGGCATCGTCGAAGGCCAGGTCTATGCCGCGGGCGACAAGCTCACCGGCCTGTACATCTGGGGCGACATCGCCTATGACAAGGGGATGCTCATCTCGCCTGCGATGTGGCGGCGCCTCTTCAAGCCCCAGGTCGCCAGGATCGTGGACGCGGCGCACGCGAACGGGCTCAAGCTCATCTACCACGGTTGCGGGAACGCGTCGGCGGTGTTCGAGGACCTGATCGAGATCGGGGTTGACGCGCTCAACCCGCTCGAAGCGAAGTCCGGCCTGGACGTGGTGGACCTGAAGCGGCGCTACGGCGACCGGTGGTCGTTCAACGGGAACATCGACGTAACCGTCCTCGCCACAAACGACCGCGGCCGCGTGCGGAACGAGGTGCTCACGAAGCTGAGCGCGGCGAAGGGTGGCGGCTACATCCTACAGTCCGATCACTCGGTGCCGGACAACGTCGATCCCACGACGTACGACTACGTCGTTCAGCTCACCAGGGAGCATGGGGTGTACCCGCTCAGGTAGACACACGACCCCATACGATGAACCGGAGGGTGAGTGCAGCCATGCAGCGCTACGGAATGGTCCTGAAGGTTAAGCCGGAGAAGCTGGAGGAGTACATGCGGCTCCACGCCGCGGTGTGGCCGGGTGTGCTGGACATGATCGGGCGGTGCAACATCCGCAACTACTCGATCTACCACAAGGACGGCTACCTCTTCAGCTACTTCGAGTACCACGGCGACGACTTCGAGGGGGACATGGCCAAGATGGCCGCCGACCCCTTGACGCAGCAATGGTGGGACGTCTGCAAGCCCTGCCAGGAGCCCCTCGAGACCCGTGCCGAGGGCGAGTGGTGGGCCGACATGGAGGAGGTCTTCCACTGCGACTAAGCCGTTCTTGTTGTCGTCGCGTCGCCTACGGGGCTATGCTGTAGCTGTCTGCGGTGGTGGACACCACGCTCGGGAGGCAGACCCATGACAACATACCGTGTCGTGCTCATTGAGTCCGAAGAGGGCTTCGCGGTCAGTTGCCCCGCGTTGCGAGGCTGTCACTCGCAGGGCCGAACGCGTGATGAGGCGCTGGCGAACATCCGCGACGCCATCCGCGAGTGGCTGGGGGCTGAGGACGACGAGCGCGCGGTGTTTCACGTGACCGAGGCGGAGGTCTTGGTGTGACATGCCGCGCATCCCGGGCGTTTCCGCCGACCAGGCCATCAAGGCCCTTGGCAAGCTCGGCTACAGGGTCATCCGACAAGCAAAGCACGTTGTGCTGTCCAACGGTGTCACCAGGCTATCGCTTCCCCGACATAGTCCCGTCAACGCCTTCACAATGGGGGCCATCGCCCAGGATGCCGGGCTGACGCCGGACGAGTTCAGCGCCCTCCTGTGACGCCCACGCCCCGCGCCCTACGGCTCCGCCGCCGGCCGGGTGGCCCCAACAGCTTCGCGAATGAGCCCCCCCGCGCTCTCGCGGCCGAGCACCTCGTCTACGTACCCCTCAGCCACGTGAACCGGCACCGGGCCGGCCTCCGCGGCGACGGTGTCGGCCAGGCTCTCCGCCCGAACGCGCAGTTCGTCCGGCACGGCCCGCTCGCGCACGGCCTCGGCCGCAAGAGCGGCCGCACCGGCGGCGAGCACCCTCCCGTCCTTTCCCTGGAACTCCTCGGAGTTACGCAGCCAGGCGTCCAACACCAGCAGGCCTGAGACCATCAGCCTCTCGCCGTCCTCGAGAGCGCCCCACACATCGCCGAGCTGCCTCTCGGCAGACTCCCACGTAGCCTGGGCAAGATCCGGGTGAGCGTAGATCCGGGCCGTCCTAGCGATGTACCTGGCGAGGTCGAGCGGCCTGCCGTTGGCCTCATATCGAGTGCAGGCCAGCCGACCCATCTCCAGGCAGTGATCCTCGAATGTGCGGCACGCCAGGCCGAACATGGGCTCTCGGACAGAGGCAAGCAGCGTCTGGCGCACGGGATCGAGGTCGATGGGCGGAAGCCCCTCCGCCGCGCGTGAGCCCTGCCTTGCCTCCGTGAGCGCGAGCACCGACCTCTCCAGCCTATCCAAAGTGTGGGGGTAAGCCTGAGCTTCCCGTGCGCGTCGGAGCGAGTCCTCCATCAGGCGGGCCGCATCCGATGTCTGCCCAAGTGCGAGACGCGCATGTGCCGCGAGCTCCGCCACTTCGAAGAACGCCGGCAGCCAGCTCACAAGAAGCAGGTGTTCGAGAGCGCCCGAAGCGTCGCCGCTCGCGAACGCCGTGAGCGCTAGCTGGTAGTCGAGCTCAGGGCTGACCGGGTCTAGGCTCTGCGCCGTCAGGAACTCCTCACGCGCGGGCGCGTGTTCCCCGGCCGCCCTGAGCGCGATGCCCAGCAGCCGGCAGACATCGGGGTGTCGGCCGGTGATCGAACGCTCGGACGGCAGACGGGGCCTGGCTCCGTCTTCCACCAGGCGAGCGGTGCGGCTGATGTACGCGGGGTCGAAGCCCGACTGCTGAGCCACCCAGGGCATCAGGTCGACGGCGCCCTGCGCGTCACCGCGCCGGTATCGCGCCTCCGCGAGCCAGTACCAGGCTCTCCACAGACCCGCCTCACGCTGTGTCGCGGCCAGCAGTGCCGTCTCCGCGTCCGCCAGCATAGCGGGCTCGGCTGTGCTGTCGTGCAGATCGAGCAGCGCCTCGCCAAGCGCGAGGTGGGTGAACCCGGCTCCGTTGCGGGCGCTCACGGCCTGCCGAGCGGCCTCGACCGCCTCTTCATACAGGTCGAGGTTCCTCAGCGCCTCGGACTTCAGGACAAGCACTTCGGCGTCGCCCGGCGCTTGCGTGAGCTCGTCCTCACACAGCCGGAGCGCCTCTTCGTCGTCCCCATCCTCCGCCCGGTCCAGCAGCAGCCTGATCTGCTCAGTCATGGTGGCCTCCGCGTGTGGTGCGCGCGATTATGCGCCTTCCCGGCCGACCTCGGGAAGACAAGGAGCGGAACGAACTGCGGGCCGATACCTGGTAGGCATCAGCCCGCTTAGGGGAGTAGCATTCGGCGTGTTAGTGGGTCGCACAGGACTCGAACCTGTGACCTTGGGATTAAGAGTCCCCTGCTCTACCAACTGAGCTAGCGACCCAGCCAGAGTATAGGCAGGAGGGTATGCACCGTCAACCTGCGGGCGGCGCCCTCAGTCCTCCGCCACGTACTGCTTGCCCCGTTGCGCCCACTGCGCGATCTCTCGGTCGAGCTTCGCCTGCATCCGGTCCTGGACGGTCGTCAGCGCTTCCTCGGGCGACTTGCGCATCAGCCACACGTCATCGAAGGCGGCGCCGAGTTCAGCCTGGTACTCCTGCCACAGCCCGATGCGGGGCCCCACGTGGGCGTTCGGACTCTTCGCGAGGTCGATGAACAACTCGATGTACGGGTTCGGGTGGTTGGCGAGGAACTCGGGGCTCACTTCCTTGAGAGGCGTCTGCTTCCGCTGGCCCATGCACAGGAGCTCCATCCCGGGTTGGGAGTTCACGAACTTGATGAACTCGAAGGCCTCGCGCGGATGCTTGGCCGTGGTCGGGATGCACAGAATGTCCTCGTCGACGATCGTCGTGTTGGCAAGGCCAGGCCGGTCCGACGGGTACGGGAAGGGCGCCGCTCCCCACTCGAGGTCGGGCGCGAGCATGTTGATGAAGTTGTACATCCACACGCCCTGGATCTCCATGGCGACCGTGCCGGCGATGAAGGGGTTGTGCGGTGAGGAGAAGTTGCCGAATCCGCTTTGGAAGGTCTGAAGCGACTTGACGCCGTACTTGCCAGCGTACGACTGAACCCACTCGAAGGCGCGGATGTTCTCGGGCGAGGCGCACGTGATCCGGCCCTTGCCGTCAAAGAGCCGGCCGCCGAAGAAGTAGCCCCAGCCCCAGTTCCACCAACCAGGCTCGGCAGGCAGGAACCCGATCTGCTTGATGCTCCCGTTCTCGTCCCTCTTGGTGAGCCTGTCCGAGTACTCCGCGAGCTCCTCCATAGTCCGCGGCGGCCGCTCGGGATCGAGTCCGGCCTCTCGGAAGAGCCGCTTGTTCCAGTGAAGCGCGGTCGACGCCGGCGTGGACGGGAGGGACCATATGTGGCCCCTGTGGCGGACCAGGTCCCAGTAGACGGGGACGTAGTCGTCCCGGCCTATCCCCGCCTCCGCGCAGAGGTCGTCAAGCGGCAGTAGGGCGCCCTTGTCGCTGTACACATCGTTGTTGGCCGACCACAGCCCGGCGACATCGGGCGGGTCGTTCCCCGCCGTCGCGACCAGCATCTTGCGGTCGACCTGGCTGACTGTGAGGAGCTTCACGAAGATGCGATCTTGGGAGGCGTTGAACGCGTCGACGGTCGCGCGCATCGCGTCGCCCTCGAAACCGGTCCACTTCTCCCAGTAGGTGACGATGACGCGTCCCCCGGCCTCGTCGCTCGGGCGCCGGCCCCACAGCCCGAGCGCCGACACGACAAGTGTCAGCGCCGCGATTGGGACAATGAGTCGTGCGCGCGTCTCGATCACCCCACTACGGGCGCTGCTTCGCTCAAACGGCCGCGGCGTCCTCGCGCGGGTTCCTGGGCCGACAGAAGGGGCGTCAGCCGGGCGTGGACAGCTACACGCAGAAGGTCGTCCTCGGCGCTGTCATCCTAGCCGCGGTGCTGCTGGATGTGTTAGGAACGCGACCGCTCCGCCGAAGCCGGGCGTAGGGGCGCTGCTCGCTGCGCCCTGGTTGGGACCGCCGGCGTCCCGCCGGCCAAGCCGCGAAGAGGCGGCTAGCCTGGTGGCGCGTTCTGACGTGGATCTGCTGTCGCAAGAGACCACGACTTGGGCAGAAGCTCGAAGAGGCGCCGCGCCTCTTCGGGTTCTGCTGTCGCGACGTACCGGATACGCCCAAGGATGCTGCGCTGGGTATTCTTCCGTTTCTGTGGGTCCATGGTAGATGCTGTGCGAGCAAACTCCTCGATCTGGGTCTCCACTTGGCGGACGTAGCCCTGGGGCATGCGGAGGCCATCCGGCGTCGGCCGATACCCCGTCACGACCGTCCGTTCCGTAACTGGTCCCACCTCAGTCTTCTCTCGCTTCGCGGTCAGACCAGACTGCTGGAGAATGCCCTCGGCGACCTTCTGCATCCCGCCAACGGAACGCTGCCCCGACACGGTCAGGTCGTCCACGTAGAGTGTCAGCGCGGCGCGGCGGGCCTCGGCCGCTCCTCTGAACCTCTCGAAGCTCCGATGCCAGAGCACGAGGTTCGCCACCACCGTGCTCGACTTAGCCCCCTGTGGGACGCAGTGCTCGAAGGTTGTGAGCATCGTCAGCATCCGCGCGACGTCTGGGGAGCACCCAGACCCCACGAAGGCCCGGTACACCATTTCCGGTCTTATGCTGGGGAAGAAGTCCTTGATGTCTGCCTGCAGTACGTGGGTTGCCCCGCAGTGCCGAGTCGCGTTTGTCCGTGCCGAGCGCCGCCTGATGCCGCCCTGAAACTCCTGTGGCCATGGCAGAGACTGCAGCAGGTCGTTGATCCTCCCTTGCAGCGTCTCCAGCGCTCCCCTGGCCTGTCTGATGGGTCGCTGCTTACCCTTGCGTTCGATCTCGAAGCAGCGGTAGTGCCGCCCGAGACTCCTGGCAACGTCCTGCAGCTCTTCGACGGAACAGCCCAGACGGTTCGCCAGGTGCTCAATGGTCCGGATGTCGAGGCTTTCACGCATCCCCTAGTGCCCGACCTTCCGCATCGCCGCGCCGACTCTTGAGAAGCCTCATGTGGAACTCCATGAGAAGCGCACGAAGCCTCTCCACGAGTTGGCGTTCTCCAGGTTCCAGCTTCTCCTCGTTCACATCGGGGTCCCAGAAGAAGCAAGCTGCGGGAACGTTCAGGGTCCTCGCCGCTTCCGTCATGAGATCGAGGCTGGGTTCACGCCGGCCGTTCTCCACCATCGAGAGGTAGTTCGACGATACGCCCAGACGCTCTGCCAGGGCTCGCTGCGTGAGGCCGCAGGCTTGACGGAGCCCCCTGAGAGACTGCCCGACGCCATGCGCTTCCATCTATACCACAGCCTTACGGCTGACCGAATGCAGAATGGGATGTTGTCGAGGATGGTTTCCACCAGTCGCTTCACCGCCGTCGCTAGGGCTTCTCTGCCCATGTACCCGAGCACCGTCTTCAGCCCCGGGAAACGCTTCCCGAAAGCCTCAGCCTTCTCGCGTACCGCGTCGGCTGCCGGTTTGTCCTCTCCGGATGCGACTGCATCCAACCACTCGAGGACCTGCCCGACTCGTGACCTCTCGACCACATCCCAAGCGCCGTTCACTGACAGGAGGGCGTTGAGGATCTCCCTCATTTGCCCAGCCAGTACCGCCTGATCGCCAGGTGCGTCTTCGCGCATCTGTCTCACCTCCTTCGTTGCTTGCGCTTCGGCCATCGCTGCGAAGCAGCTAGGCCGGTTCTGATTTGTTGGTCTTCTTCTATGACCAACGCGACCCATGATCAGGGTGGTGAGAGCGCGGCTGTTGCTCGGCACGTTCGGCAACCGTTGGTTGCTCGGGCCGACTCTCAGTCCCTGCGCCGAGAGCGCTGACACAATGCGGCACTCAAGGCCAGGAGCCACGCTGAGCACATGGAGCCGGGCGCGTTGCCCTGCCGCCATCGCGCTCACCACTCGGCCGGTCACATCCACCAGTTGGGCTGACTGTGGTAGGACACAGCACGTGTCCTCTCAGGCCCCGTCACCGGGGCGCGAGCCACGACGTGGCCCGGTCGAAGGAGTTTCAGGCAGTTTGTCAAGGAACGGGCGAGCGCCCTAGCTCGCCATCACAGCACGCAGTGTAGCTTTTGTACGACTTTTGGTCAATACACTAGAACTATTTGTCACACTCAGCTTCGTTCAGCAGGCCTAGCGGGCTGACCACCTTGCCAACCTCCTCCGACATTCGTCCGCCGGCAGGTGGGCGCCGCGGGTGAGCATCGCCGCTAACCCTTCGGCGGCTCGGGCTGGGGTGAGCATGGCACGGGCGACAAGCTCATCGAGGACCCACAGCACGCCGCGGACCTCGATCCCCTCGCGCTCGGCGGCCTTGCGGGGGCCATTGTCACCGGTGACGAGCGGGCAGCCCATCGCGGCAGCGAGGACAAGCGCCGCGAGGTCAGCCGGGCTCGGCCTCGCATAGCGTTGGGCGAGTTCCCAGACGCGGGCGACGCCGGCGGCGTCCAGAGACGCAACCTGCGCCCGCCCGGCGACCAGGTTCGCGCCGGCCGGGTCATCGAGTTCCGCGACCACCGCATCGGGGCTAACCAGCTCGTAGGGAAGCGCCGTGGCTTGGTCCAGCAGGCCCGCGTGGTAGAGGTGGAGCCACACATTGGAGTCCACCACAAGCTTCAGATGACCTCAGCCCCCAAACCAAGCGGCCAGGCCGCACGCGCCGCGCGCAGCGGCTTGCCAAGCAACTCCGCTGCCCGCGACGGCGAGATAAGGTCTTCCGCCAAAGCTTGCTCCACCAAGCGCACGAGCCGGTGGGTCTCGGCTTTCGCGATAGGCTCCCCTGGCTCGTCGGTGCGCCAACCCTTCTGCCCGAACATCATCATCGCCCGGCCGTAGGTGCTGCCCGTGATGACCCCAAGATCATGGAGCCGACGGACCCAGGCCTGCATGCTCAGGCCCCACTTGTGCTTCAGCGAGTGAAGCTCCGGCACGCTGAGGTGCCCTCGGCGCGCCCCGAACTCGCGGGAAACGGCCTCCCGCGGCACGAGGAATGCCCCCGCAAAGCGGCAGGCGAGCTTCTCCGCATCCTCCGGTCCCTCCAGCGCGAGAGCCAGATGCCCGAGTTCGTGCGCCAGTGTGAACCGTTGACGGTCGCCCGGCTTGTTGGTCCCGCTCGCCACCACGGGGATGGTCTCGTTCGCCCAGCACGAGAACCCATCGAACTTCGGATCGACTGCGTCCAAAAGCAGCACCTTGACCCCGCGGTCCTCCAGAACCTCGCACAGGTCGTCGATGGGGTCCTGGCCGAGGGACCAGGAAGCGCGCAGTGCCTCGGCCGCCTTCTCCACGTCCTCGAAGCTCCGCGCGTGAATGGGTGTCAGCGCGGGGTCCGCAAACCGCCCTTCACCGAACACGCCCTCGACGGTGAGGTAGCGCTCCACGGCGTCGGTGATCCGGTTCTCCATGGACCTATGCGCCTTCACGGGAAGCCGGCTGTGCTTCCGGTACTGGGGTGGGGACAAGCTGACGCTCACGGGCCGAAAGAAGTACTCGAAGCGCACATTCAGGGCTTTGGCCAGGCGGAGCAGGACGTCGGAGCCTGGGGTGAACCTGTCGTTCTCGTAGTTCGAGATCGCCATGGCGCTAAGAGGCACGGCAAGCTCGGACAGACGACGCTGGCTCATCCCTGCCGCCAGTCGGGCTTGCTTCAGGCGCTCTCCGATGGTGGGCATAGTGTCTCGCCTCCGTGTTTTACATCCTATCATCTTACCAGTATTCTGTAAAACAACCCGGCTGGTCAGGAAGGAAGCGAAGTGGCACGCCCAGGAACATGGGGCAGGCACCGTGTCGGAGCCGTCCGGCACAAGGGCGCATTGCCATGCACCCGTACCGTGGGCTCCGTGCCGGCGGGACGCCGGCGCTCCCGGGACGGCCCTCACCCCAGCCCTCTCCCGGAGGGAGAGGGAGGTTTGGCACCCTCGCCGAACGCAGCGGCGAGGGAGCGGGTGAGGCGCGGTGAGACACCTGGGGCATGTGATCGGCGTGTTGGCGCTGCTGGTTGCGCCGGCGGTCGGGGCGCAGGCGGGAGCTGGCGTGAGCGTGCTTACCGTTGTGGTGGGCGATGGCGGTCCGGTCGTGCAGCGCGCGGCCGAGCTGTTCGCGCGGGACGTCCGGGAGCGCTCACGGGTTGACGTGCGGATCGCATCTGAGTGGATCCCCGGTCCCTGCATCAGGCTGGTCGTGGATCGCAACACCGGACTGCCGGAAGATGGCTACAGGCTGCTCCTCTATAGATTCGGCGGGACCGTGGTCGGTGCGACGCCGAGCGGGCTCGTGGCCGGGGTCGGGAAGCTGCTGCGCCTGATGCGCTTCGGCGCGGGCACGGTCGCGATCCCCGTGGCGGACGTGCGCGACGCTCCCAAGCTCCCCGTGCGCGGGATCTACTTCGCGACACACTTCGGCAACTTCTACCACGTCGCCCCGCTCGAAGAGGTCGACCTTGTTATCGAGGAGTTCGCCCTCTGGGGCGGCAACCAGCTCTGCGTCTGGTTTGACATGCACCACTTCCAGGGCATCGACGATCCCGCCGCGCAAGAGCACCTCGCCCGGCTGCGGCACTTCGCCGACACGGCGCACGCCGTCGGGATGAAGTTCGGCCTGACGTTCATCTCGAACGAGGCCTATGACTCCAGCCCGCCCGAGCTGCGCGCCGATCCGAACACGGGCACCGCGCACTATCAGCGCGAGCTCTGCCCTTCGAAGCCAGGGGCGCTCGAGCTGATCGGGAAGTGGCAGGGCGAGGTGCTGGACGCCTTTCCGCAGGTCGACTTCGCGTGGACCTGGCCCTACGACCAGGGGGGGTGTGCGTGCCCGGAATGCGCGCCCTGGGGCGCCAACGGCTACCTGAAGGCGTCCGAGCAGCTTGCGCGGCTATTCCATGAGGGGAGGCCGGAGGCGCCGCTGTGGCTCTCAACGTGGCTCCTCGACCAGGTGAACGCCAAGGGCGAGTATGACGGGCTGTTCCGCTACATCCGCGAGCGCGAGCCTGAGTGGTTCCAGGGGATGATCGTCGGGACGCACGGCGATTGGGTGCCGCAGCCGCTGCTCGATCGGCCCTTGCCGGAGCGCTGCCCGCTCGCGAGTTTCCCCGAGATCTCGATGTACCGGATGAACCCCTGGGGCTGCCACGGCGCGAACCCGCTGCCTGACTTCTGCTCCCGGCTCGCCGGGAAGCTGAAGGGCATCACCGTCGGCGGCTGGCCCTACTCCGAGGGCATCTACGAGGACCTGAACAAGTTCTTCTGGGCGCGGTTCTACTGGGATCCCGATGTCGACACGGAGGACGTGCTCCGCGAGTACGCGGCGCACTACCTGTCGCCCGATGCGGCGGACGACGCGGTGCGGATGTTCCACCTGATGGAGAAGACCCACGCCCGCAACGGCTGGCAGGTCGCGGACCTCGAGGGCGCCGACGAGGAGTGGCGCCTCGCTCAGGCCATCGACGGGAAGCTTGCTCCGTGGGCGCGCGCCTCCTGGCGGTGGCGCATCCTCTACATCAGAGCCGAGATCGACGGGATCCTGGCAGCGGAGGGGCTCTCGACCGAGGCCATCGAGAAGCTGCGGCCGCTCTGCGGCGAGCTCCGTGCTATCTATCACGCCTCCGGCACGTTCATCGCGCCGCCGCCGCTGCCAAGGGCGCCCGATCCCGGCAACCTCGCGTACCGGAAGCCTGTGACCGTCTCTTCGTCGGCTCCGGGCTACGAGGATCGTGCGCCACAGCTTGTCGACGGCGTCCTCTCGGACGTCGATGGGGAGAACTTCTGGTGTCACGACAAGGCCAAGGAGGACACCGCGACCGTCGTCGTGGACCTGGGCGCCTCGGCAAACATAGGCGAGGTCAGGCTCCAGTTCCGAGGGCTCTATGGGGTGTTCTGGTTCGTCCCTGAGAGCCTCGGATTCGACGTCTCCGACGACGGCGAGACCTGGACCACCGCGGTCGATACGGGCGACGTGCCGCATGAGGGCGACGCGTACGTGGGCGACCTTCAGCGTTACTCGATAGGCAAGCCCGGCCGGTATGTGCGCATTCGGCTGGGCCCGTCGCAGCACAAGGGCGATCAGTGGGCGGGCTGCCTCGAACTCACGGAGATAGAGGTGTACGCCCCGTAGCCGGCCCGGTCGATCCCGGCCTCGGCCGCCGCCATGGCCGAGGTATGGCTCTCTGTGAATTCGCTGCGGCTGCTCCCGCATTTCCGATGCGTCCTAGCCTCAGCGGGCGCGACGGGTGGCGTTGCCGCAGGGCTGTGTCGGTGGCCACATCCTCGGCCTCAGCCGGGCCGGCCCTGCGGATCTGGTCCGCGGCCAGACTGAGAGCACCGACCAACATGTAGAGGGACATGAGCTGTACGTTGCCCGGTCCCCAGGCGTTCTGGACGGCGGCGTTGCCCTGGAAACACAGCAGGTACGCCACGGCACACCCTTGGCAGACGGCCGGCCACCCGCGGTCCGGGCTTCGCCAAGCCCCCCGAAGCGGCAACGTTAGCGCCAGCAAGAGCACTACGTAGGTCGACAAGCCCAGGAGTCCCTGCTCCACCAGGAGGTACACGTGCACCCCGTGGACCGCCACGCCGGTCGCGGGCCAGCCGCGCCCCAGCAGCAACTCCACCAGGTCCACGGGGAACCCTTTCATGGCTTCCGCCCACATGATGGGCCGCGACTCCATCGTCAGCGTCTGAGCGTACTGGGTCGAGGCAAGGGCCCATCCGCCGAGTGCTACCGCGACGACCAAGAAGTAGCCGAGACATCGCCACCACACCGCGGACGGACCGCGGGGCACGAACTGGAGCAGCAGCCAGGCAGCGAGTGTCAGTTCAGCCAGACCACCTCTTGAGTAGGAGACCAGCAGCCCCGAGAACGAGACCACCGCCACAGCCACCCACCACGCCCGCAGGCGGCCCTTGGTCACCCATGCCAGCCCGGCGCTGAAGATGGTCGCCATGAGGGTGACTTCGCTGAACGCCTGGAAGTGGATCATGGTGCCTGAGCCCGCGATGGCCACCGACCCACCGATGCCCGCAAGCCAATGCAGGTAGGCGCGTGGCACCACGACGACCTCCGGGTTGGCCATGGCGCGGTACGACATCCACCCGAAGTGCTGCGCCAGCCCGAACACGGCCTGGAGCGCCCCCGTGCAGGCGAGCGTGGCGGCCACGGCGGCGAGATCGCGCGGGGTGCGAACCACGCGGCCGGCCACCCAGAACAGAAGGCCGCACTCGGCGTAGCGCAGGATCGACCCGGGGTGCGTGCCAGTGATCACCGGAACGCCGCTGGCGCGACCGTGCACCACGCTGATGATGCCGGCCAGCACCACGCCGACGACGGCGACCGACGCCACGCCGGCCAGGGGCATGTCGCGGTCCCCAATGTCGCGGCGCGCCCCCGGCGCGCGGGCCAGCACCGCCACCACTGTGCAGAGGAGGGCTATCTCCCACGGATACACCATCTTGCCGAGGGTGTGACTCACGTCGGGGAGGAACGGCAGCAGGCCTACGCACAGCAGTAGGCCCAACAAGGGTCGCACTAGGGCCAGGCCGACCGTGGTGGGAATGAGGATGAGCCCAACGACAAGGGTGACCGCGACGGACAAACCGCCCAGGAGGACGATAACCCAGAGGAGCAGCCCGACCACGACCAGGACCACGAGTCCGAGGACCTGGTACTCCGGGCGGCGGCCGACCACGTCCGCCAGGCCCGCAAGCGTGCGCTCGGTGGCTACAACGCGGCGATCCAACGTGGTCCCCTTTCCCGGCACTAGCCTACCGCGGTCCGACAGCGTCCGTGCCTAGTCGGGCGCGCCCTCGTCCGCGCTCTGACGCCGCCCGGCCCGGATCCGGCGAGTGCACCGCACGAGCTCATGCGCGACCCCTGTCAGCCAGGGGGGGGCCAGAACGCCCGCGAGCCAGGGCCAGGCCCGTCGGGGAGGTAACCCGAATCCCCTGACGGCTTCGCGCGCCGCCGCCCGGGCCTCGCGCCACCGTCCGTACTCGTGCAGCCACTTCGCGTACAGAAGCAAGTAGGCACAGCAGAGCCCCCGCACCACTCGCACCTTGTCGGGGGGGACTGCCCCGCGTCGGAGCCTCTCCTCGGTCGCCTCAACGAAGGGGGGCCTGGTGGGTGGCACGGTGCTCATGATACTCCCGGACACGTTGCGCCGGTACGAGTGCAGCGGCCTGGTCGTGTACGCCACAGGGTACTTGCAGCCGATTCTGACGTAAAGGTCACAGTCCTCCTGATACCGCACCGGCTGCCAGCCCCCGACATCGTCGAGAACCGCCTTCGGGATGGTCACGCTCGAGGGATGTGGGTCGAAGAGGCACGCCGCCGCGCAGCGCCGCAGGTAGTCGTGCACGAGGCCGGCCTGACTGCCTGGCGGGAGCAACTCGACGGTACGATGCTCCATCTTTACGTCGTCCAGTGAGCGCGTCGCGCACGCGGCCATGCCGGCCTCCGGATACTCGGTCAGCAGGCCCACCATGGTGGCGAGGTAGTCCGGGTCCCACTCATCATCGGCGTCGAAGAAGGCGATGTACCGTCCCCGTGCGGCGGCGATTCCCGTGTTGCGCGCCGGCCCACATCCGCAGTTGGGCTGCGTAATGAGTTGGTCCCTCTCCGTGAGACAGGGCCGCACTGAGTCGGGGCTTCCGTCCGTGGAGCCGTCATCGACCACCACGACCTCGAAGTCCGTGAACGTCTGCGACCGCAGACAGGCCATGCAACTCAGTATGAAGCTCCTCTTGTTGTACACAGGCACGACCACCGAAACGGTGGGGTCAGGCGCCGGCATCCGTCGGCTTCACCTCCTCCGACGCGATCTCGCCCGCAGCTCGGGCGACGGCCGCACGAAGCTTGGGGATGAGGGCATCCCAGGTGTGGTCGGCCAGCGCAGCTCGGTAGGTCGGATCGGCTGCGGGCCAGGGCAGGTGCCCATCGGCGGCTCGTTCGATCAGCTCTGACATGCGCTCCACCTCAGCGTGGGTGAACGCGTGGTGGCCGGTGGCCCGCAGCAGCGCCACGAGCTCAGGGTTGCGCACGACACCCAATATCGGGGGCCCCGCCGACATGTAGTCGTAGACCTTCCGCGGGATGGTCCAGTCGGCAAGCACGTCATCGTGCTGGACCAGCAACAGGACGTCGGCCTCGCGGGCCAGGCGGCCGGCCTCCTCGCGAGGCACGGGGCCCCGGAACACCACAACTGAGGGCGGAAGGCTGTGCCGCGTGTAGGCGTCCGTGTCGCGTATCTCATCGTGCAGGGGGCCGATGAACTCGACCCTGAGTCGGCTTACCAGATCGGGCCGCCTGGCGAGCACGAGGCCGACGGCCTCCAGGACTTCCCGCGGGCGGCGGTTGGCGTAGAGGAGCCCGATGTGCCGGAGAGTCACCGGACCGGTCGTCGCGGGACGCGGCGGCGCCTTGGGCGGCAAGTCGAACCCGCCGGGCGTGAGCAGGACCCCACCGGGGGTCGCGTACAGCCCCGCGAGATGCGCCGCCATGCGCTCGGTATAGGCCAGCAGCGTGTGCGCCGAGCCACACGCGAAGCGTTCCATCCGCGCGCGCACGGCATGAAGGCGACCCCTTGTCGGTCCGGTGAAGGGGTCGCCCATTCTGATGATGAGCGGCAGGCCGGTGCGCCGCGCGTGCATGGCCCCGGCTATGCAGGCCGTCATGACCGGGTACGTTGCCCACACGAACCGTGCCCCGATCTCCCGGCCGACCCGAACGCCCATCCGGGCGGCGGGCCAGGCCCACGGTAGCATGGGCTCGGGTCTGATCACCGCCGCCTCGAGCCGTGCGAGAGGCGATAGCCACGATCCGTTGGGCGCCCCGAAGGCTATCTTCCTGGGGCCCTCGCGGTCGGTCCGCGCCCCGGCGGCGATGCCGGAGAACGAGGGACAGCGCACGAACGATGCCGCCAGCTCGGACGGGCGGCCGGCGCCGAGCATGGGAGGAGTGATGACGTGCATCCTGACGCCGTGCGCTTGGAGGCGCACCAGGATGTCCTCGGTGTTCAGGCTGTGCGCGACCCCGGGCACGCCGATGCCCCAGCAGTAGGCTATACCTGTCACTTCGGTGCCGGACATGCGCCCCCCTGTCCGGCGCGGCTAGGTGTCGGCGCCGGGTCGCCCCCCGCCACTGAGCCCAGCATGTCCGCGAAATCGCGCCGAACGGTCGCCCCAAGCTCCGACCCTCTGGCCGCTATGTCGGAGGAAAGCCGCTCCACGTCGCCCCCTCTTAGGCGCTCGAACGTGTCGACGAGGGCCGGCCCATCCGCGTCGTCTTCGTCCAGACACAGATGCTCGAGACCGTACTGCCACATGAAGTCCCTGGTCTTCGGATGATAGGCGATCGCCACCAGCGGCGTAGCCGCCACGAGGGCGAAGATCACGGAGTGCGTCTTGTGGCCCACGTAGAAGCGGCACGCGGCTACCTCGCGGAGATGGTCCAGCGTCGTCAGGTCCGCGTCGACCACATCGCAGGACCGCCCGCGCGTGGCGGCCTCGAGAACGGCGGAGATAAGCCAGCGGTCGTCGTTGCAGCCCTTCATCTCCATTGGGTGGAAGCGGGGCGTCAAGCCCAATGATAGGATGTGGTCGACCAGACAAGCCAATGCCTCCACGTACCGGCGCAACTCGTCGGGAGTCCTCCGTTTGTTGTAGACCGAGATCCCGACCACAGGCTCTCGCGCCAGCGGGGGCAGCCGCTCGTCGACAGCGTCATCCAGCCCTATGACCGACTCGGGCGTCAAGTGGACCCGCTCGGGATCCACCCCCAAGCGGATCGCCTCCGTGTACGACGGAGCGTCGCGAGGGTAGGTCGCGCTGGCGGCCCGCAGTATGTGCTCCGTGAGCCGGTGGTCGGACGGATCCCCGAAGGCGAGGGGCCCGATCGACTGAGACCAGAGGAGGAGGGGCCTGCGAGCCAGCAGCGCCAAGCCCATGTTGTAGAGCTGAGGCACGACGGCGTCCTCACCGAGGAGGGTGGTGACGTGATGGCCACCTGTGACCACCGCGAGGTCGCAGGCGTCAAGCGCCCGGCGCACGGCGGGGTGGCAGAGCACGGCACCGCCAAGACGCGGCGGCCCGCCCGAGAGTAGGCGACGCTTCAGTGCAGGGTAGGCGACGCGACGGTGCGCGCGCCACCGGACGGCGGACCAGAGCCTCATGGGGCCGTGCAGCCGAGACACGTTCCATCCGAACGGCAGCACGGTGACGGACGCCCCGTGCTGGAGATCCTCCACGCGCCAGAAGCGAGGCTCGTTCATGGACACGTCCACGTGGTCGACGCCGTTTCGGGCAAGTTCGCGCACAACGAACGTCAGCACGGCCCTGTCGCCCTTGTTGTACGCACAGTGGTTCAGCACCAAGGCCCGCACAGAGGTCGGCCCCCTTCGGCCCTCCACCGCGCGCAAGCACGTGGCGGAGCGAAACTGCACCGCGTAGTGGCCGAAACAGTCACCAGCCGATCACGGTCATCACCGGATCACAACCCTTCCTCTCCGCATCACGGGACAGCCGGGTCGACGGGATCGATCGGGCCGGCTTCGTCCCGGCGCCCCGTGATGAGGCGAAGCACTGCGAGTCTCTCGCTATGCCTGAAGGCCAACAGCAGGCATAGCGGCGCATACACCAGTCCGAGCCCCGCACCCGCCAGCGCGAGCGGCAGCAGTCTGGTCGAGCCGAGCGCGTCGGCCACGCAGTACGCAGCTCCGGTCACGGCCACAGCCGCCACTAACGAAGGCACCATCGGTGCGATGAAGGTCCAGGCCGGTTGCTTCAGTATGCGCGCGCAGTACCACGGCGTGAAGATCGCGTTCTTCATGGTGAGAACGATCGCCCCAGCAAGCGCGACACCGGCCGATCCGAGGCCGGTGGTCGTGACCAGGGTGATCGCGAGTGCCACCTGCGCGATGCCGAGGACGAGCGTGACGATGCCCGGCCAGCGCACCCTGTTCGCGGCCTGTGGGATGGCGAACAGGGCCCCGGCGGCGAGGTTGGCACACAGCGGGAACAGCATGAGCCGCAGGAGGTTCGCCTGGCCCGCGAACTCCGGGCCCAACCAAGCGGAGAGGAGGTGCGCACCAAAGCCACACGCCAACCCTATCGGCAGCGCTAAGGCCAGGCCGAGCAGCTTGACCCCGCGCCCGGCGACGCGGGCCATGCCCGTGACGTCCGCCCGCGCCCACATCGTGATGACCGTGGGGGAGATCACGTTGGCGATCACACTGGCAAGTCCACGCATGAGCATGGAAAGCTGCAGCAACGGCGCGTACATCCCGGCGGGGTCGACGCCGAGGGTCCAGTTGAGCACCATTAGGTCGGTCTGGAGGAACAGCAGCGCGCCCATGTGGGTTAGGATCAACCAGCCGCCCATCCCGCCGACCGCGCGAAGCTGGACGCGATCGAAGAGCGCCGGCTGCACGCGGAGCGCCGGCGTCAGTCTGCGCCACGCGCGCCAGTACCCGATCTGACGTACCACGCCCGCGATTACGGTCGCCGCGCCCACGAACCAGAGCCGCGGCGAGAGATACGTGAACAGCAGCCACGCACCTCCTGTGCGGGACACCACAAAGGAGGTCTCAATGGCGCTGGAGACGTCGAACCTGCTCCGCGCGAAGGTGGAGACCGCGAAGTTGCTGCCCACAGCGGTCATCAGGAAACTCAAGAACGCACAGAAGAGCATCAACTGGAGGTCCCGCTCATGCCCGCTTGGCACGTTGAGCAGACTGGGCGACCACCACGATATGCCGGCGGCCAGCGGCAGCAGGGCGAACGCTAGGACGGCTGAGGCCACCAGCGATGTGTTGAAGGCCCGGCGAGCGCCGGTGACGTCCCCCTTGGCGAGGTTAATGGTCACGAACCGGCCTATCGTCCCGCTGATCGCGATCGTGAGGACGCCCATGTAGCTGGTGATGTTGGTGGCCAGCGGTACGAGCCCGTACAGACCGACCCCTAGGCTGGTGATGAGGTAGGGCGTGAACCAGAGCCCGACGGCTGTCTGGATCGCGAAAGCCCCCACATTGCACATCACATTGCGCCTGTTGCGGGCTGGGTCGGGGGGACTGACCTCGGAGTCAACGTCTGCGCTTGCGCGCGTCATATGCGTCCTCTCCGCACTCCGTCGACTCCGCAAGCGGCCGGGTTGAGGTCGGAGGCCATAGGCTCATGACCCCACCACCAGGAACAGGCGCCCGTCCCGAGCAGGAACCGAGAAGCTGGTGGTCTCCGTGCTCGTCGAGACGTCGCGGCGCGGTGCGGGGAAGTCGACAGTCACGGCCGAGGACGTGGGGTTGCACACCACAGTGCCTCCCTGGTACTCCCGCTGCCACGCGCCATCCCCTCGCACGGTCGCAAGGGATGTGGGATAGCCGAGCGGGGCGTCGTACTCGGGGTACCACCACCAAACGCCGCGGTGAATCCCGCCCATGTCGTAGGCGAAATAGCCGTCGCCTAGGAGCGCCGCTGTGAGCCCGAAACGGAACACCGATGGGTTCGCGTCTTTGTAACTGACAATGAGCGCGTCCTGCTGTGCCGCAGTCAGCGCCTTCCATCCGGTGTAGTCGTACATCCACCCGTCGCAGTACGGATTCGGGCTGCAGACGGCGATGATCGTGGTGCGCGGGCTCTTGGCCTCCGTGGTCCACTCCAGGTACTCGCCGATGGTGGCGGCGAAGCTGTAGCCCGGCTTCCCGAGCAGCACCCGGTTCAGCTCGTCCTCGGACAGGACGCCGTTCACGAGCGTTTTGTCGAGGGCCGACCAGTTCGTGATGCTCCACGCGTTCCCCATTACGATGGGCTGCCCGGCCCCGGCTGCGACGTTGCACGCCGCGGCATACGCGAGCGGGTACGCGCTCCACTTCGGCTCGTCGAAGAACACGCCGTCGAGCCCGAAGTCGTTGACATCATACTGGTTGACCTTCGTCTCCAGGTAAGCGATAGCGTCGGCGTTCGCGAGGTTCACCGAACGCTTACTCGCGTCCAGAATCCACTCTGGGAGCATATCATTGGCCGCGCTGGAGTACGTGCTTCCGAAGTCATAGCTCAGGAACTCGGCGTAGGGGTTGGCGGCCCGGATCGCCGACATGGCGGTCGTGAGCCGGCTCCTGGCGGTCGCGTTGTAGGTATTGTGCTCCCAGTTCCAGGCGTAGAAGATGCCGCACCCGGCAAAGAGGTCGACATTCGACCAGTACTGCAGACGCGTCCCCGTGAACTCCGGCCGCGCCGGGTAGGTCATATCATGTGCTGGGAGTTCCGCCCCATACAGGTTGGCGATCCGCGGGAACGGGGGCCCGTCTGTGAAGAGCGGCGGCGGGGACGTGCAGTGCACTGTCACGGAACCGGTATGACCTGATTCCTCTTCGGTGATGGTGATGGTCACCGTGCCGACCGAGGCGAAGGTGACGAGCCCCGAGGCATTCACCGAGGCTATCCCGGGGTTGCTGCTCTGGTAGGTCCATGTCTCCTCGACCAATACAGCGTTGCCCAACTCGTCCTTGGCCGTTGCCGTGAGCTGTGCTGTTCCACCCAGTTGCCCCGACAGCTCGGTCTGTGCCGGCTCTACGGTGCTGATCGAGCTCTGAAGCGTGAAGCTGACCGGAACGTCCGACCCGTCCGGGATGGTTACCTCCTGCACTGCCTTTGCCTGGGCCGTGCCGGTTCCGTCCGTGTTGGGGTGAGCCGTCGCGGTCACAACGCACACCACGCCGGCGGGGAGGTTGCCGAGAGTGGCGGTCTCGGTTCCCTGGGGTATCACCGCCTGGCCCAGCTCGTCGCCAGTGTCCTTCTTCGTCACGACGAGTTTCACGCTGCGGGCGGCCGACGGGATCATCTCCGCGCTGACCTCGGGCCATGCCACCTGCACCGAAATGGCGCCGGTGCCGCCGGCTCCGGCTCGGCCGCCAGCGGATATGTCCGGGCCGAGCCCGGCGCCACAGCCCATCTGGAAAAGCCAGGCGACGAGAAGCGCCATGAACGCACACCACGAGATGAGCATCTGGACGAGCACTGAGGCAATCACGCGGTTGCGTCGGGTGACGCTGACGGGCACGACGTACGGCCTCGTGCCGCCTCGCTGGTCGTGCCCCATCCGCAGATCGAAGTAGAAGTGCCCGAGCCACCGTGGCGTGGTGAATCTAAGGTCCACGCTGTGACGGTAGCCCTCGGGCACACCTCCGTCGGGAGGGTCTGCCTCGCGGCGATCGCTCGCTGAACGGCCGGTTGGATCGGGCGCATCCTGCACGGTTGCCACCCCCTGACTCAGACACCGTGAGACCTCCGGCGGGCCCCGGATACGGCGGCCGCGCGCGGAGCGCCTCCCGGACGAGATTCGTCCATGCGGATTATGCCACACCCGGGTGGCGGGGGCCGGCCGGTGGGAAGATAACCAGCCCCTAAGTGGCGGCACAGGCTGCGTACCGCGCGCCGGCGCCCTGTAATACCTGTCACCGCAGGCAGCACCCTTCGACGACGTGCGTCCCGCGGGCCCGCCTGCTGAACACGCCCTGGCTCTCGGCGGTTCATCGGCTGTGGGCGCCTGGCGCGCGCCCTGTGCGTTGCCTGCGATAGAGCGAGGCTGTCAATGGAGACGCGTTTGACGCCGGAGGCCGAGGCCGCTCTTGCGTTCCAGAGCTACGATCCGGCCCCTGAAATCCATGGCGTTTGGGCGAGGGCACTGCGGAAGCACCGCTCCATCGAGGGCAGCTTCATGGAGTACCTGCGCCTTACCGAAGGCCGGCTCGAGGGAGTCGAGGGCGAGTTCACCGTGCGGCAGGTTTCGGTCTCCGCAGCCGCGCCGGACCGTATCAACGCGTTCCATATCCACCCAAAGGAGATCCAGGACGAGATCTGGTGCGTGGTTCGGGGCGAGATGCTCGTATGGCTGGTCGACGTGCGGAGCGGCTCGCCCACAGTTGGGGTTAGGCGCGCATACACGTTGAGCGGCGAGGCGCCCGCGCTGCTGCACATCCCAAGTGGCGTGGCCCACGGCTACAAGGCCGGGACGGACGGCGCGCTGCTCCTGTACACCATGAACAGCCAGTTCTCCATCACGGACCCCAACGAGGGCAGGCTGCCGTGGGACTTCTTCGGGACCGAGCTCTGGGAGCCGGACCGTGGCTGACGGCGGGCCGCGCACGCGTCCCGGCGAGCGGGAGGGAGCCGATCGATGCGAGGCATGATCCTCGCGGGTGGCACCGGCACCCGGATGCGTCCTCTGACCCTGGTGACCAACAAGCACCTCCTGCCGGTGTGGAAGTACCCCATGATCTACTACCCACTGCACTCGCTGAAGAGCATGGGGATCACGGAGATCATGATAACCGTGGGAGGCGAAAGCATCGCCGACGTCATGCGGCTGCTCGGCTCGGGGGCCAGGTTCGGTGTCTCCCTCTCGTATCGGGTTCAGGACCAGGCGGGCGGGATTGCGGAGGCAATCGGACTCGGCGAGGGGTTTGCGGGGAACCAGCCGATCGCGGTGATTCTGGGCGACAATGTGTTCGACGAGTCCCTCGCGCCGCTCAGGGCTGACTTCGAGCGGTCCGGCAAGGCCGCCGCCATCATCCTGAAGGAAGTGCCGGACCCAAGCCGCTTCGGAGTTGCGGTTCTGGACCCTGGCGGAAACGTGGCGGAGATCGTCGAGAAGCCGGCGGCGCCCCCGTCGAACTGGGCCGTCACCGGTCTCTACGTCTACCCCCCGTCGGTGTTTGCGGTGACTAGGACCCTCAAGCCCAGCGCACGCGGGGAGCTCGAGGTGACCGATCTCAACAACCACTACATCCGCCGCGGCGATGCGGCGGTGTTCCGACTCGGCGGCTTCTGGTCGGATGCGGGCACGTTCGAGTCGAACTACCGGGCGACGTCTCGCCTTCGCGAGCACGGCGTATTCTGGGAGTCGGAGCTGCCGGCGGACCAGGTGCCCGCTCCGTAGGCTGAGGCGCCGCCAGGCTAGGGGGTGTCCGGCATGTCGAGCGTTGCCGTTACGGGGGGCTGCGGCTTCATCGGATCGGCGCTTGTCGAGCGCCTCCTCGAGACCGACGCCGAGGTGTCGGTGGTGTGCGTCGACGCCTTGACCTACGCGGGCAGGCGGGACAACCTTGCGCACCTTGACCCGACGCGGGTCAGGCTGGAGGTACTCGACATCCGCTATGATCACCATGCCATCGCGGCCGCGCTCGAGGGTGTCGAGGTGCTCTACCACCTCGCGGCCGAGACCCACGTAACGCGCTCGGAGCGACACCCGGAGCGGTTCTACGGCACGAACGTCGCAGGCACGATCGGGCTGCTCGGCGCGGCGCTGCGTGCCGGGGTGCCGAGGGTCATTCACGTCTCGACCGACGAGGTCTACGGCCCGACACGGCCGGGGGTGCACTTCCGCGAGGATGCGAAGCAGCCCGGAGTGGGCCTCGCGACCAGCGCCTACGCGAAGAGCAAGGCCCTCGGCGACGACGTGGCGCTCGACATGTCCGGCGAGTTGGGCATCCCGCTCTGCGTCGCTAGGCCGACCAACGCGTACGGGCCGCGGCAGTTCCCTGAGAAGCTCCTGCCGCGGTCGGTCACTCGGATGCTGCGGGGCGAGCGCGCCCACGTCTGGGGCGACGGAACCCAGGTGCGCGACTGGCTGCACGTAACCGACCTGGCCGACGCCCTAATCCTGCTTGGCGAGCGGGGCGAGCCCTCGACCGCCTACAACATCGGCCCGAACAACGAGCCGGAGGTGCCGAACGTCGAAGTGGTCCGACTGATCGCGCAGAGCCTTGGACTTGCCGAAGAGGACGCCCTCGAGTTCGTGCCCGATCCTCGACCCAGACACGACGCGCGGTACGGGGTCGATGCATCGCGGGTCCGGCAGCTCGGATGGGCCCATTGCGTGCCGCCGGGTGTCGGCATTCCAGCGACGGCCCGGTGGTACCGGGACCACCGCACATGGTGGGAGGGCCTAGTCGATGAGGCAGAGGCTCTCTACAGCTCGGACACAGGGGGAGGAGTCCCCGCCGGGCCGCCGTAACACCGCGATGCGCAGCTCGGCGGCTACGAGAGGAGCAGGTCAGTGGGTCATCCCGCGGGCGCGGAGCGCGGCTCCGCGCGTGACGCGGTTCGCGTTCTCTTCGTTCTCGGGACTCGCCCCGAGGCCATCAAGC
>Ga0315280_10002143_pt1 | contig 32358 bp, 32 predicted proteins | sample YL17G06_40_MG_FD_203697 | JGI IMG/M metagenome (GOLD analysis project Ga0315280, IMG submission 203697) | Sediment microbial communities from Yellowstone Lake, YNP, Wyoming, USA - YL17G06_40 | ecosystem: Environmental > Aquatic > Freshwater > Lake > Sediment | place: USA: Wyoming | collected...
ATTGCCTAACGAACCATCACGATCGACTCGATGGAGAGATATACGCATAAGAGGAATGCCTAAGCTATGGAAGAGCTTCAATCTCAGCTTACCGCTCTGATACGAGCGCAGGCGGATTAAATAATTCTTGAGTTTATTGGGAGAGCCGATCTCCCGTATCTTGATGGAGATGAGGGAGGTCGGTTCTCCCAAGCTATTGTTCGAAAACCTAGATTTAACTCCTATCCATCCCATCCTCTGGACAGGCCTACACCAACACGGCCCAGGAAGACCTGTCGAATACAGGCCCGAGTGTGACCTGCGGGCCCTGATGCTCCGCCAGCTCCTCCAGATCCTGTACGTGAAGGACCTGGCGAAGCGGCTCAGGCGAGAGCCCTACCTGAGACGGGTCTGCGGCTACGGAAGCCAAGCACCAACGGAGGCACACTTCAGCCAGATGAAGAAACGCATCGGGAAAGAGGGCTTCCACACGATAGAGGCCTGGCTCCGCCATCAGGCCCTGAAGCTGAGGCCCTCTCAGCCTCTCTCAGCCGTGGGCCTGGTTCAGGCCGCGTGCATAGACGGGACTGACCTCCCCGCGTGGAGCAGCAGGGACCCCCAGGACGCGAGCAGGGGACTCGGCGACCCCGACGCCCGCGTGGGCAGAGGAAAGAAGAGCTTCTACCTCGGGTACCAGTCCCTCTTCCTCGTCGACATCGAGGGCTTTCCACTCGGCCACGTGGAGGCACCTGCCAACGCGAACGAGAAGACCATGGTGGAGCCGCTCCTCGACCGGGTGCTGGGCGACGACATCGAGGTTGAGCTGGTCGCCGGGGACAGCCAGCTCGAGTCCCAGGCCGTGTTCGACGCCGTGGAGGAGAGGAAGATGGACAACCTCATCGCCTGGAGGCGGATGCCGGGCAGGGAAAACCCGCCGGACGTGCTCACGGTCAAGGACCGCATCGACGTGGAGGGGCCGGAGTGGAAGCGCGTCGCCTACAAGCGGCTCAGGGCGGCCTCGGAGAGCCTCAACGGCCGGATAAAGAGTCGCCTCGCCTACGGGAGGCTCACCTGGCAGGGCCTGGGGAACGCCGGCATCCACGTAAGCCTAGTCCTCAGCGTCGTCTACGCGGCCGCCATAGCTGCCACACGCATAGGCAGGCCAGATCTAAGGCGGAGCATAGCCTACTTCGCCTGAGGGAGGAACGGAGATGGACGGGCAGGTTAGAGGATACCATGCACGCCTCGGCCTGACCGGCCTCATCCATCATCCGCGCCCTCAAACTAAGCGACCTGAGGCTCATAAGGATGTCAGCTCGTTTGAGAAAACCCTGTAAAACAACTAAACAGATAGCTCCACATACGTCGCGTAATCCAATTATTTAATTCGCCTGCGCGCGTAATACTACTAGAAACTTAGAATAGTTAAGCAAGGTCTCTCGAATATTTACCGAATCGAACCACCATTTAATTCAAGGCCTTGAGAAACCCTGAGGAGTTCGGTATTGTTCGAGATGAGAAAAAGATTGGGGATGATCAGCTGAGAACATTCAATTCGGCTTTTTTTTGTATATCCGCTTCAACTGTTCTAATCCGTTTCCTGTATGATGTTTTGCTAGAACGCTTCTTGGAACTCTTCCTTGAAAGATGTCAACATAGCGGTCAGGTACACCTATTTCTACGAGTTCCGTAGAGTGCCCAAGCCTCAATATTTTAGCGGTTATTCTCTCTCCCGCAGCTTCGCTAGCGCTCTTCCAGATCCTCGTCCATTGCCTGTAGCTAACAATGAAAAGTCGTTACGCGCGCGCCGGAAAAGATAACAGAGGCTCAGAAGCCCGGAATTACTTAGCGCGAAAAACGACGCTAATCACGGACATGTCACTTTGACTTTAAGAGCATATTTGATTAGACTAGATAACGAAGAAAAAGCCATCGATATGAAACTCATTGGAGCCCGAAGGGAGGCCTTTTCCATCATCGTTCGTGTCTTTTCATAGATTCTTTTGAAATATGCCGTACCAGTACTTCTCAAATGGTCTAGCACTGTCAGAACTCTCTTCAATTTTACCACGAGGTTTGAAACCAGCAGAGATATGAAGGTTTAAGAAAGTCGACTTTTTCACAATTGGAATACTGCTCGGCATCACGTGACCTTCCCAGTATCCGAAGCTGGTTGAATATAAAACTCCGTGAGGCTTGATTATTCTATGTATTTCTTTTAACGATTTAAGTTTTTGTTCGTCTGGGATCTGATGCAATGTCCAGTAGAAATCTACTATGTCTATAAATTCAGAACACATAGGCAAGTATGGTAGCACAGCATTTATGATGTATACGTTTAGTCTCCTATTTTTCGCTCTTTTCTTTGCGATCCTCAGGGAATACTTATTCGGTTCGACCAAAATCGATGGAAACCCTTGTTCAGCAAGCCATAGGGCCTCACGTCCGTGACCTCCACCAATATCCGCAACATAGGTCGTTTTTTCGGGTTCGTTTTCCTGCGCGATCTTTTTCGCCACTTCGCTTGGCGTCCAACCTACTCTCCTCAGCCAGAGTTTGGCACCGTCATCCTCCAAGCCAGCAACATAACTTAATTTCATGCTATTTCCCTTGTGGCTGTCGACAATATCGATTTCGATGGCACCTGCTGTTCTAGTCCTCAGATCCTATTGTTGTGCGTGTAAGGTACTTAGATAACTTTTTACCGTTTTCCCAAGCGAGCGCAAATTATCCCCATCAAGATTAGTATGGTGAGATGGAAAATTCCTCGATTTTAGTTCTAAAAGGCTCCATCAGATCGTAAATTAGTGACGGCCTGTATCTCTGAACTGAATGGATAAATCCGAGGAAAGGATCAAGATGCCCTAGAATAGTTACGAGTAGTATCTCATGTTTAAGAACCTCGTATCCGAGATTAAGGAGATTATCCAGTGGATCTTTAGCTAGATACTTCTTTCTCCTTTTCGTTTTGAGATAATCAGGGAATCGCTTTAGGTATTGTCTTACTATCGGCTCTCCCAATAAAAATCAGGAACTATTTAATCGGCCTGCGCGCGTTCTCGTTTTGATGGCTTCGTCGACGACTCCGAGGTACTTGCTGGCCGCGCGCGTTCATATTCTTGTTGGGTGATCTCTCTCATCGGTATCAGTTTTTCAAGCATCAGATGTTCTTCCTCTATATCTGAATCTAAAGTCCGATTAGTTATTCTAAAAGTTTTTTTAAATAATCTTCGACCCAAATTTCAGAAAGAGTAACTTTTTAATTTGATTAACATTATATTTATTGATCCAATTAAATTTCTGGCTGAAAAATTTTTTAAATTTAAATTTTTTTGCAAATTTTTTTCATGATGTGTAGGAAACATATTACAAAAACATGAAAAGACTTAGACGGTTTAGAAGCAGAAAAGCCTTCCAATGATATTTTGGAAACGAAACAAGCTATCCCATGTTCCCTCAATTCTAATACATAGGTGAAAAATTTGTCAGGTTCATTCGCCAAAGGATGGGAAAAGGGTGACGAGACCTCACTTTCCACGAAGGTCAAAACGGCTGTTCATCCGCCTGGTCCACTCAAGCCACGCCTCGACGTGGCAGTCAAACGCATCGAGGGACAGATTCAGAGGCTGGATCAGGCATCAAATCGGTTCAATGAACGCGACAAGTCTACATTCAATCAAGTAATAGATGCATACTCAAAGCACGATGGCTCCCGTGCCGGTGTATACGCCAACGAGCTTGCAGAGATTCGGAAAATGGAGAAGTTGACTATGCAGGCGAGGCTGGCGCTTGATCAGATCGTCCTCAGGCTAAAGACGGTCACCGAGCTCGGCGACGTCGCTGCGACCTTGGTACCGGTCATTGGGGTAATACGCGATATCAGGAACGGCATGTCCACCGTCTCGCCACAGATTGCGAGTGGGCTGGGAGAAATCGGTAACATCCTGAGTGGCATCGTCCTGGACGCCGGCGCCGTAACGGGAATGACCATAAATTTCGAATCCATGAGCGAGGACTCCCAGAAGATCCTGGAAGAGGCAGCGGTGGTCGCAGAGCAGAAGATGAAGGACACGTTCCCCGAACTCCCAGGAAAGACCCCAGTCGGTGAAACGGTGCGAGACAGAACATAAACAAGGCGGCAAGATACAGAGATCAGAACAAAATTCAGCAACGCAAGATCAGCCTCAACTCCAGTGCAAAACGTTACAGCAATATACACACCCGCTTCCAAATGAAGAACACGGATGCCACAGCTATCAAAGCTAGAATCTACGACATGGACCTCCACACCGCCATCCTCTTCACTCTCAACACCACAAACGTTTATCTCATAGCCGAGTCGACGCCCTGGAACACCGACTCGGTCTTCTACAAGATGTTCCATGACCCCGCGTACGACCAGTTCTCAAAGCATAAAGTGGTCTACACCAAGGCCCTGCCCCCGAACGGCCCCCTCAGCCCCGAGATCGTTAAGCAGATCGAGGCGCAGCTCGCCGGCGACCCCGCCCGCTAGAAACGCGAGATGCTGTGCGAGTGGACCGAGGACCTGAATGTATGGCTACCCACGAGCCTCATCGCCCTCGCCCAAGACTCCGCTCTGGAATACATCGAGGCGACCGATGAGGTCAGGGGCGAGTTCTATGTCGGCGCGCGCTTGCGCGATAAGTTTAATCTAGATTTACGCCGCGCCTGCGCGGCGCCGCCATGAAGTCCTTAGAGACCAACTGGTTGTAGATGCCCATGAACATCTGAGCCTGACGGGTCTCCAACTGCTGGCGCTGGGTCCTGTTCGCCTCCTTCCTCACTTGGAGCGTTGCCCTTATGTTGACCACATAGTACGCAGCTGCCACAAGAACCTCTGTCGCAGTCACCATGTAGTAGGCAGCCTGAATCTCAACTAGGTCAACCGCGCGCGCGAGTCGAGCAATTCTCTGCTCTGGTTTATGGTGAAAATCTGCATGAACAGCTGTACTTGTCGCGTTTCTAATTCTCTATCTCTGCTTTCCTGTGCCCTCTTGTTCGAGTTTACATAGCTTCTGACTCCCACTATTGCTGCCGAGAGGGTCCCAACTACTCCGATAGTCTGCACTATCAACCCCATAGTCTGAACATCAACCATACAAGCTCACGGATAAGAATTAATGTGAGGTGAGGATAAGGTTATGGAGCGTATGCATTAACACCTCCACAAACAGCCAGAATCAGTTCCTTAACCAAGAGGTTTACGTAATCCATTTCCTTTATGATTACGCGCGCGCGTATTAGTCACAATCGGGTGCGTGTTAGCCTCATCACTTGATAGACGAGACATGTGATGAGAGTACTTTAAACATCTCTCCTGGATCCTCCGGTGTTAATGCGATTAAATCCTTATTTCTCAGCCGGAGAAGCACACACTCCCCGTCACCTACCGATATGAACAGGCCGTTGAAGGAGGGAAACATGCTGCTGCTTACCTTGATGTCCTCCCCTTTCGAGTTCACAAATTTCACGCTCGTAGTGGTTTTACCTTGAATCCTATAAGTATGGATTAAGCTCCGAATGGTGTCCCTATTTACATCCTCTACCTCATCTAATGGTATTTTTGTCTTACCGAAGGCGTGGCGTACTGTTAGATAATTGTCATTAATGCTGTATGTCGATGCACCAAGGTGCCTCTGGATGCCTTGAATGAAAACAACGAATCCTGCTAAGAAGAAACAGAAGCTAAATATAGCAATGGCCGCATTGCCAAACCCTCAGATGTCCAGCTGCCACCTGACATAATTAAGAGAGCCGAAAAGAATAATACAAAAGCCATCCAGCTGCCTCCGATAATCAGATAAACTCCTGATGAGCGATTTGGGTGGGGGCGCTGCCCTTTCAAGGGCTTAAACTCTAAATTAGACATTCAATATAAAATATCAAATTAGTCTTAAATCCTTTTAGAGATATTTTTCATATCGCGCGCTAGCCCGTTTAGAAATTACGCGCGCGTAGAGTTAATCACTAATTTGTGTGCGCGAATCGATGCGAGTGCTATCTGGATTGTTTAAGAGAGCCGCGGCTTCTCTTCTGGATGTGTTCTTTCAGGATGCCAATCTCCATTAGGGGGTAGATGGTCGCCGACCTCATCAGATCAGCCTTGCTCTGGTAGATTCCAGAATCGACTATCTCGTCTACGCGCGCGTACAGAGAAGAGTGTGGTTATCCTCATTCGCTGAGAGTTTCACTTGCCTCTCTGCTTACTGATAATGCGTCTCACTTTTATTATGGCTCCGGCTCTGAACGTCTCGTTGAATCTGAACATTCACGAGGTCAGGGCCTTCTACCTGAACGGCTTCACCTCGATACACGGTCCCTGGAGCCCTAGGTGGCTGGCGCGAAAGCACTATCGAATCGAGCTGTTCAACGGAAGGTTTCTAAGGTGAACAGAACGAGGCCCAGGCATAGCGTAAAGTCCCTTGCGGCGTTCTGCTACAAGTACGCGCCCGCCCACCTCTACATGAGCATCCTTGAGTGGCTGATGCCCGAAAGGGTCAAGGAGAAGAGGAAGTCAAACAGGGCCTACCCGATGGGCGGGGAGTTCGTCGTCGACGTCGATTCGATGAACGTCTGGATCCCTCACGATCACTATTATCTCCCCGATAACCTGTGCCTGGGCTGCCTCGAGAGCAGCCCGCCTTTTCTGCCCTCAAGTTAAAACTACATTAGATCAACCAGAAATAAAAAAAGCAATAGAGAACATTATATCTGTAAAAAGTCTTGATTTGATTCCAAAATTTATATCTTTGAGTGGTTCTAAAAGCGTAGGTCCTACTCATCCTCTTGGAATTATATTCGCATATGATACCAATATAAAAAAAGCAGAAACCATCAAATCAAATTTTGAAAAAGAACTGAGTAAAATAAATTGGAAACTACAACCAGATTTAGGATTAATCTTAAGAAAGGGAATAATAATGTATCATGAACCAGTGAAATCTTCTTTAAGATACTTTTTTTCTGGTGAACCAAATCATAATGATAATGCCGAACCTACAAGAGCCTTTCTTAATTTTCTTGCGCTCTTGTATGAAAAATTGCGAAATAAAATCATCCGCCAAGAGGCGGTCTTTATGGATTATCTTGGAAGGGATTATTTTGAGAATTATGAAATTTCATGAATCTACGATATTTGAATGGATCAATCGCGCGTATTAACTCATTTGAAAGGCTTAATGAGCTTCTAAAGGAAGAACGAGAGGATGCCCCCGATTTGAGTACACGCGCGGCATCCGATAAGTCCCAGGTTTTATCCATGTAGATATAGCCAACATTTTCCGGGGTAACGTTGGATGGACGAGCAAATCCATTTCGAATGCAAAAGATGCGGAAAAGGTTGCCAATTTTTTCTGGAGGGTAAAGACCCTAGAGGCCTAATGCTTTTTCCAGAAGAAAAGTCATTGTTTCCAAGTAAATATGTAATACCTGCTTGGGGATTTGGAAAATCCCCTTCGGACGCTAAATTTAAGATAGTCACTTATCACGCGCGCGCATGGCTGGCTTAGAAAAGAGAGGAACAGATATGGAAATCGCCCACAAGCGTAACGGCTCCAAAAAAATAATTTTATACAGCTGTCGTATACATTGAACTCACGTGCGAAGAGGAGCTGAAGTTTTGAGTGGAGTAATCGATGAGAAAAAAGCGGCACTCGATTGGATCATATCCAATGAGAAGAGGATTACGGATCTGAGCGATGCCATAGGGGGGTTTGCTGAGCCAGCCCTTCGGGAGTATAAGTCTGCTCAAACCCATCGCGATTTCCTGCGTGAGAACGGATTCAAGGTAGAGATGGGCATCTCAGGTATGCCCACTGCATTCGTAGCCACATACGGAGCGGGAAAGCCTGTAATAGCTACGTACGCTGAATACGATGCAACGCCCGGTAACTCCCAGAAGGCCGTCCCGCACAAGGAGCCCGTTGTCCCCCACGCACCCGGCTTCGAAGATAAGCATAACATGCTGGGTATTGCAGCTTCAGCGGCCGCCGTGGCTGCAAAATTCGCCATGGAGAAATACGGCTTAAAAGGGACAATCAAAGTCTTCGGGACGCCGGCTGAGAAAATATGCATAGGAAAGACATTCCAAGCAAGAGATGGATATTACGATGACCTAGACGCCGTCGTTGCGAATCATCCCTGGTCGGCGAACACTGTATCCTGGGAAAATCTGCCCGACTCCTACATGGCAGCTGCATTCAGGTTCCACGGTTTACAGGTATACGGCGGAACTCCGTGGGAAGGGAAGAGCGCAATCGACGCGGTGATCCTGATGAACGTCATGACTAACTATATGAAGGAACATCTGCGGCCGCCCCAATCCCTCAACGAGATCATAAGCGTCGGAGGCCAGTGCCTGACAAACATTCCAGAGTTCACAGAGGTTTTCTACGCCTTCAGAGCGCCCAATGAGGATTTCGTTACCAAGATTTTAGAGGTTCTGAAGCAATGTGCCGAGGCAGCGGGCAAAGTAACTGGCTGTTCCCACGAGCTTCGATACATGGGTGCGAGTCGAACAGGATTGCCGAATCTGACGCTGTCCAGAATCGCCTTCAAGAACATGGAGCTGGTGGGCCCCCCCAAGTTCACCGAGGAGGAGAAAGATTTCTGCAGACAGATTCAGAAGAACGTAGGCATCGAGCCCATGGAAGAGCCCCTCGACGAGACATTATCCCCTCCGGAGAGTGGTGCTATGCAGTTCGGCTCCGGGAGGCAAGCCTGTGTGACCGGCTGCGACGACTTCAACGAATTTACCTGGTATGCTCCATCCACATGGGTTCACACTACCCAATGGTTCAGGAACTCCGCAGACGTTCATCCACCCAGCTGGTCAATGGCAGCTCTATCAAGAACAGGCGTCACCCACAAAGGGGGGATCCTTGCAGCCAAAACGATGGCTTTGACCATGGTCGACCTTATTACCGAGCCCTCGGTGCTGAAAGAAGCGAAGGCCGAGTTCGAGGACAGGCTGCGTAAGAGAGGGGGAAGGGAGCCGTGTCTGATGCCTCCTGATGCTAAGCCACCTATCGACCTTGCACTCGCTGAATTCAGCGGAAAAGAGACAGTGATACGATATCCCACCAACGGCAAATCACCTATGTACAAAGTCTAAATTCATTAATTTTTTGCAATTACTGACTGATAGGATTTGACTTTATTTGGTACCTTTTTCATTCTGTTGTTCTTTCTTCGTTTGCTTGTCGTCAGAGCAACTTTATACTTTTTAAGTTTTCTGCTCCATAAATACTTAAGCCGATGGCGGACTCAAGAAAAACCAGCGCTCTCAATATCAAGGTGAAGGTTGCGCTCTAATACACCCCTCAAAGGCGTAGCAGGCGTTAAATCAAAGTACCTCACACATGCTTGCAGATGTTCTCAACCCACCTTGAACCTCGGATGACCCGGATCCGGCCTATCCTTCTGCTCGATGAGAAGCTGACTGAGCGCGACATCCGCCATCGCAGTCGAAGGGAATATGATAGGGGCGTTCTCAATGGGGCCGTACAACACAAAGTCTCCACCGAAGGACGCTACCATGGACACCGAAGCCCCCAAACAGGGCTTCACAGCTTGATCACCCATCTTCGTCCTTAATCCCCTCCACAGAGACACCGCGTTGTGAGCTGCGCACCCCGCGGGCAGGCCTAGATCCTTCTTGATCTCGTAGATCGCCTGACACGCCTGCCCCAGTGTCGGTAGGTCTAGGACGCAGGTGTCGATGAGAGGCGCCGTAATGCCTATTTTCTCGGTCTCTGGGAGAAGGCCCTTGATGGCAGCTGTTCTCCCCCTCGAAGTGAAGTCCTTCATGTAGTAAGCGAGCAACACTGAGCTTTTCACCCCCGCATCCTCAATTGCGTCAAGCTCCGACTGTTTAAAATCAGGCGTCAACGAGTTGTAGACTATCCTCCCCTGCAGCCCCACCTGCTTGATGTACTTCATCGCCTCCACTCTTATCTCAGGATTAACGCCGTCCAATAGTATCGGCAGATCAGTTTCCGATGCGATAAAGCCCACAAGGCTGGGTATAGCCTCAACCGAGGAGACCACCACATCCACCATACAGGGGTTTCCCGTTCTGTCGGAGAACTCCTCCTGCGTCCTCAACAGCTTCTCCGCAGCCTCTCTGTCGAATTCCGCCTTCTTCTCGTCGATGAATATCTTGTGACCGTGATAGAAGATCGTTCCAATCAGTAGGATAGGACGTTTTCCAGGGATCCCTCCAACCCACACGCCACCTATCTCAAAGGTACGCTGTTTCACATCAGATGAAATCAGCTTGCTTATCTCGGCCATCACACTCACGCCCCACATCTGATATCACTTCGATCTAGCAGCAAAATTTAAAACGATAGTAGTAGAGCTGACGATGACGAGTATGAGCGAGGAACTGACCTCGTATCAGAGGGTCATGCTCGCGCTGGAGGGCAAGCAGCCTGACAGGGTTCCTGTCGTGCTCTATCCGAGATACAACGCGCTCAAGTACGCTCGTCACACCTTCATGGAGGCCCTGGACGACCCTGAGAAATACGTGGCCGCTCAGCTGTCGGCTCAGAGGAGGTTCCAGTACGACTCCGTCCACGACTACAACATGATGGGGCCTGTGGAGGAGGCGATGGGTAGACGGGCTGGCTTCAAACTGAAATACGTCAGGGACGACGCGCCGATGGTCGAGACCAGCGTTAAAATAAAAACGAGCACAGACCTTGAGAAGCTGAACGCCAAGGTGGACCCCTACATGGATGGCCTGTGCCCCAAGGTCCTGTGGGTGGTGAAGCAGCTGAAACTGAGGACGATGGAGAAGGGTGAGCCCAAGGTGCCGGTCATCACGTGGGGAAGCTGCCCCTCCCGAACCGCCGCGGTCATCATGGGCTACGACCAGTGGTTCATGCTGCTCATAAGAAACCCCGAATTGGCAGTGGAGTTCATGGAACTCTGCGTGGGACCCTGGCTCGAGATGGTCGTCTCCGAGGTCGACTCGGGAGCAGACGTGGTGTGGGTGAATGACCCGGTGTCATCCGCCGATTGCATCTCCCGCGCCCACTACGAGAAATACACCCAGCCCTACGAGAAGAAGTTCATAGCCGCGATCAAGGATAGAACAGGCGTCCCGGTCATATTTCACCCGTGCGGCAATTGGCACGACCGCTTGGACCTCGTCGCCCAAAACGGAGCCGACGCCTTATTCCCTGGGACCATGGATCTCTCCCTAGTCTACGAAAAGACGATGGGGGTTGCCAACGTCAAGGCATTGAATGGAGGCGTAGGCTCGGCGAGACCGAACACAGTGGACCTCAAGGGCACCACCCTGGCTGAAGATGCTACCACGCTTCTGAACGGGAAACCCGACGAAGTGGAAAGAGAGGCCAAGAGAGCGATAAAGATAGGCACACAAAGGGGAGCCGGCTTCCTGCTGGGCGGCAATTGCTTCCCACCGCTAGATGTTCCGCTGATCAACATAGACGCCATGGTTTACTCCGCCAGGAAATACGGGAGGTATCCGATATCCATCTGACATCTCGAAGGTGATTCTGCATGTCTAAGGAAGACTTGCTTCAACGGGTGTCTGAGCAGATCGTGGCTTACGACGCCGACAAACTGGTTGAGGCGGTCAAGGGGGCTCTGGCGCAGAACGTTCCATCCTACGAGATAGTGTTGGCCATGTCGAGGGGTATGCAGGTGGTGGGCCAGAAGTTCGAGGACAAGGAGTACTTCTTACCAGACCTACTCATGGCCGCGGAGGCCATGAAAACCGCGATGGACATACTGGGGCCGTACGTCACCACGGCGAGGGCGACCGCCGCTGGGAAGGTGTTAATAGGCACGGTGGAGGGGGACATACACGATATCGGCAAGAACATAGTTGTCATTTTTCTGAAGTCAGCCGGTTTTGAAGTGCGCGATTTGGGCACGGATGTCCCTGTAGAGAAGTTCGTCGAGGAGGCGAAGATGGTGAATCCAGACATACTCGGAATGTCTGGCCTGATGTCAACCAGCATGCCCGTCATGGTAGAGGTTATAGAGGCGTTAAAAAGGGAAGGGCTGAGAGACAAGATAAAAGTGCTACTCGGTGGCGCCCCAGTCACCAATGAGTTTGGTAAGAGGGTTGGTGCTGACGCAGCCACTAACGAGGCCCTCTCGGGCATACGAATAATGGAACAGTGGATGAAAGAGAAGTCTCAACCTTAGATGGTAAGACATCTGAATCGATAAATCTCGATTAAGGGCTTACTTGATAATAAGGGAAATTCTTTATTTTGTATTTATATTACTTTTATATAGTTTAAACAAATAAGATTTTCTATATTTCTTCATTGTTCTTTTATTCATAATATTTCTGATACGCGCGCTCTGAGGTCAGAGCTGATGAATACCTATAGAATAACGTCCATCTTCGACGATGTACGCGGCCACCACCCTCACCGAAAAGGTACCGGACAACACGATAATATCTACAGACAGCTCATACGAAGAGAAGAGATTTGGGGTTAGGGCTAATATGTTAATCTCCCCCCCTGAAAAATTTAAAATTTTAAATTTAACTTTGATTGAGGGGTTTAAATAGGGGTTGAGGACCGATATGAGGCCGATCCACAGAATGTATGGAGAACTAGCCGAGGATCTGGTAACCATCACCCTCGTGTTGGGCATAATCGCGCGCGCGACAAGATTCAGGGAACAGATAGATCAAAAAAAGTTAAAACTTCTCCTGGTAATTGACGCGAATAAAAATCAGTTAAGGGATATATTGCCGTACGACATTTTAAAGAAAAACACAATTGCAACCATTTCTCTAGCGGAATTATTTCCGAAGCTAAACTATTCGTCAATAACTCAAATTATTACCACTGAATTAGACAGACTATCAAGCATATAAAAAATTTAAAGGCAATAAAATTGGTGAAAAAGCAACGCATGAATATATTCTTAGAGTAGTATATCAAATTGATACTCAATCAATATTAACTAACGAGGATTTACTGCAAAATATACTAGAACAAAAAAACAGGAATATTATAATACCAGACAAATTGTTGAGTTATCTAACAGAAAGGTTATCAAACTCGATTTTAAAACCAAGCGACTACGTGAACTTAATTAACGATGAAAAGCTTTATAATTATTTACAAGAGCTCTGGAACCTTCTTGTAAAGAACTGGGATGAGAAAGAAAAAACGAACTATAAGATTCTTCAGAGTGATGAAGTAAGGCCATATGTAATTAATTGTTTCCTTGAAAATACTCTAAAACCAGTATTAGTTGAAAATATTAACAAATATCCAAAATGGATTCATCCTGGGTTAGAGGATTCAACTGGTCAATCAATCACTCAAAAAATAGAACAGCTACTTGAAAGAATAAATATTTTATTACAAACATTAAATTTGGATTATCGAGACTGGTTACAGATAGCAATCTTATGGTCCGAAACAATTGTAAATAAAATAAAGCTAGATAAAAATATAAAGGATATTTTAAATAGTCGCATAATACAAACACAGAATATAATAGATAAGAAATTTACTTGTTGGATACTGGAGAACTATCAATCATTGTATTCTCTTAGATTAAAACAGCCAATATCTGTGTGTCATATACTAGACTCAATTGCGAGAAATATTGTTAATGGTAAAGTTGCATTAATAGTCATAGATGGGATGGCATTAGATCAATATCTAGTATTAAAAGACAGCATAGAAACTCAAACCAGGAAGATGTGGCTTTAAATATCACACAATATTCTCGGCTCTACCCACAATCACCGCAGTATCTAGGCAAGCTATTTTCTCAGGCATGCCTCCCTACTTCTTCGAAAAATCAATGTTTTCATCAAGCAAAGAGAATACAAACTGGACTAAATATTGGGAAAATTATGGAATTAAAGCCTCAATCAAAAAAGGTCTAATACTACAAAATAAAAATGAATTAAATGACATCAAATCATTATTTGAAGAAAAGGTAATTGGAATTGTAGTAAATTTCATTGATAAAACAATACACGGAGAGACATTAGGAACCTGGGGAGTCCATCAGGCCGTTAAAAAATGGCTTGAAACAGGGTTTTTCATCGATCTTCTTGAAAGTTTGATTAGTAATCGGTATGAAGTTTACATAACCTCGGATCATGGCAATATTGAAGCCGAAGGAATTGGGGATCTGGGAGAGGGGTGCCTTTCAATTTCAAGAGGCGCACGAGTGAGGATATACAACAATAAAATTTTGGCTGAAAAGGCACTTGAGAGATTCCCCCAGAGCATCATAACACCAAAAGCCGAAACGGAATCGACCCTTTATTACCTTTATGCACCTGACCGTAAAGCTTTTTCAGATGATAGAATTGTGAAGGTAACACATGGCGGATTAAGCATCGAGGAGGTAATAATCCCGTTCGTAAGGGTAGTGCGAAAGATATGAGATTAAAACGCATTGGGTTCAGCAGGTACATAGCACTAGAATGGTTGAATGAAACCGCTATATACACAGCCAAGATAGGAGACCCTGAACAAGTAAGGAGAGCGTTGAACCTATCAATAAATAGCCATGAAGGAGAAGAGGCCAAAAGGAAAACCATAGATGTTCTGACACGAATCTGGACAAGGGTGCCAGAGGACCACATTCATCTAAGAGATCAGGCACTCAAATCGCTAAAAGAGACCAGACCTGATGAAAAAATTTGGCTCCACTGGGGATTATTACTACTTGCATATCCTATCTTTTATGATATTTCAAACACAATCGGACGTTTACTAGTCCTTCAAGGACATGTCACAACAGGTCAAATTAAAAGAAACATTATAAAAGATTGGGGTGAAAGAACAACTCTAAATAAAACAATCTCAAGAATTATTCAATCATTAAAAAACTGGCGGGTACTTCAAAATACAAATAGTAATTATATATTAACTGGGAATAAGGAAACAAATAATACTAATCTGCAAATATGGCTATTAGAGTCTCTTCTTAAATCTGATCCTACCAAAGTAATTACACTGCAAGAAATATCTCGCATCTCACCACTATACCCATTTACAATAAACCTCAATGTAACCCAGATAATAAATTCAAGAAGGATCGAATTAATTAATCAAGCATCAAATATTCAGTTATTAAAATTAAATCCAAAAAATAGACATATATAATGCATGATGATATTTTATATGTATTCAAATTAATGATGACCATATACATTTCTTAAATTTAAAAAAGATGATATAATATCAGCAATACAGGCAAGCGATATACTTGGGCTTTTATCCAAATTCTTCTATACTAAAATTTTGTATGAGAATAGTCTTTCCAAAGTTAGCTTAACTATCTATGAACGTGTCGCGCCCGTATAATAGGTTCACAACTCCTCCATTAACATGCTTACAACTTCTGACATGATATACCACCTTAATATATCCGGACGCGCGCGCGTAGGAGGGTTCTGAAATCGAGCAATGAGGCCATATTTGTTCGTCACCCTATTATATGACGAACTCTTTATTATGTGAACTTATTGCTAGTACTGACCTCTGAAATTAATCATATCCTCGCCGTTTTAAGATTGGTAATCATCGCACACTCAATAGCAGCTACTGGGGTCACAAGCATTAGATAGGCTACACAACACATTATCGAACCGGTGAGCTTTCAGCGATTCATCAAATGCGATATTTAGGAAGAAGCCTTCAATCTACTGTTTAATATTAAAGGGGCAAGATTATAGTGACCTGGTGTGCGTGGTTATTTCTACCTCAAGCCTAGCATCCTGTTGAAGCATTTAAGACAAGTACCAAACGTGCCGACCGACAACCATTGCCCGGTTAGGCGATTGACAATCCCCCTAGGATAGTATGATATTGCACATTGAAGAAAAATCTGAACATCTGTACGGAGGTTCTCAATGTACCTCAACTTCATGATGTCTCCTTATCATACGGCTTTTTACATGACTTCATCGCGAATCTGTCTCAGAAGTAAATCTCTGACTGCAAGTATCTTTTCTTGTTTGAGTATTCCGTTCTTCACCTCATCCGCCATGACCTCACCATGCCAGATGCTCATGCTGGTCAAATCCGACATGTGGGCATCCAGAAAATGGCGAAGCCTCTTCGCTCTTTCGTTTGCTTCTTCGGTCTCTATTTCACCTGATTCTTTCTTCCTTTCGATCTCCCCGAGGGTTGTGAAGTCCTGTATAAGGTTAAGCATGGCGAATTTGACTGAGTTAATCCAGGTATCGATAAACCCATCTTCATTCAGCTCGTGCATCTTCAGACGTTGCTTAACGATAACCAGTGGTCCCCCGGGTCTGGAAGGCCTGCCCATCATCTGCGCCACGTAGGTATTGGACCCCACGAGGGAATAGTTTACTTCTCTCCCACGCTTTTCTCGCCATATACACCCTTTCTTGGCCAATGCTCTAAGGTAGAGTGTAAGGGTTTGTCGTGACCACCTCCTTCCGTGTATCTTCTCTAGCTCATGGAGGAGCTGCGTGAAATTCTTATTGCCCTCTTCCAAGGCGCGGAAGATCTCCTGCTCCCGCTCCGGAGACTCGGCCTTCCATATACTCTTTCCACCCAAGCCTCTGAACCATTCCCAGATAATTAGTTCAGAACTAAACTAATATATACCTTTCGGATAAACATACATGTAGAGACTGATAACGCGCACGGCGCGCAATAGACAGGAACTTGCTCCAGAATAAAAGTGACCCTAGGCTGGAGGAGGCAGGTTGACGTCTAAAGCCCGAACGATCAGAAGGGATATTGTGCAGGGAGAGCTCGAAAAGGAGTTAGAGAGATTGAAGGAGCTTTTAGGTCTCGATCTTGGCTTGAGAGTTTTGTGGAAACCAGATGATAATAAACAGATGCTTGGTGAAGTAAAGAACGGTTTGGTATACATATATGTGGATAGAGAGACGGAGGCTAAGGAGATCCTTCGACACGAGGTCATCGATTTTCTGGTCAGCCAGGCTGTAGAACCATACAAGGAAGTGTCTAACAGCCTGATCAGAATGGTCAACGATACCGCATATAAGGTTAAAGAGAGGGTCGTGGAGGCCCTAACCCGCCTCATCGATAAGAGACAGGGTGAAACCCTTAGATAAGTCACTCCTGAATCTACGCGCAGGTGTAAGTAGCAGAATTTCAAGCGGGTATTTGTACTTGCACTTGCGGTTGTGCTTACCGCAAGGGCAAATTAGATCACGGTGTTTTCCTCGATGTTGAGCTGCAAATTGCGCATCGCGCGCGCGAGACTAATCGGACAACAGTTGCGCAAAAAGGAGATTATTATTGTTGTGCTCCTCCGATTGTATTGAAACTGAGCGTATATTAAGTAGTCTTCTTTACCAAGATCCTTCTTGAGGGTAGAACGCTCACGAACTGCCAGCCGTCAGCGAGGTGGTTCTCCAGCTTGTCCTCCTCGACGATGATCTGCGGATCACTGGCCTCCCTCATCCTCCTAATCTCGCACTCGAAGAGCCCGATTTCCTCGTCAGGGGTCATCTCCTTCCCAAGCTCTTTCTCCCTTGCTACCTTAACTTCCAACAGGTCGATGCCCAGCAGGTTCTTCGCTATGCTCTTGAGCGCCTCGAGCTTCGCCTCCTTGATCACGGCGCTCTGCTCCAAGGGTTGACCGATTGTGCTCAGGAAGGGCTCGCAGTCCCTGAAGGCCCGCCTCATATCCTCTATCATGTCGGGTGGCAGCCTCACCTTGTTCGTGCTGTACCTGGCCTCGATGTCTCCCTTGTGGCCCGCGACGAACTGAAGGTAGGGGTGGCTGATCTTGCCTTTGGCCTCAGCTATTATCAGCTGGGTCTCGGCATATGCTCTTAGGACATAGGGGCGTTTATTTACTCCGGCCTTGCGCATGGATTGCCTTATGAAGTGGGTTATCTTCCTTGTAATCATAAATGGCTTTATAGCTGCTTCCCTTCGTTCATGGGATATTAATGGGCTTTTAGGGTTAAGATTCTCTCCATTTCTGATTCTCAATTCAAGATATTCCTTCAGATATGTGCATCCTTCGCTGGGAAGAAATGTAAAGTACTTGTGCCTCGCCTTGCTCAAGTTAGATCTTACGGCTATCATCGTCGGTATTTTTTCAAAAGTTACTTGTCCGTTTTCTATTCTCATCTCTGGTAGATCTCCCAGATTCAGTCCATCAGTTCCATCGTGATTTCCCACCGTTTGAGGCCTTAAATCTGCAAAGGCTATCAAAGACATAGCCGCTCTAATTCTCGTTGGAGATGCTCTCAAAATCCTTACAAGTTCGTCCTGGGAAGGAATCTGTTCGTCTTCAATTGTTGGTGTGGAGGTTGAGTTACTTATTTTAATTCTTCTTGCGAGGGTTATGTCATTATATCTAAGCCAAGATTTCATGGTCTTCATCAAATCGGCTATATAACCGGGAGCTCTTCTCTCAGCCTCCAGCCTTGCGACCATATCTTCAAGAGAATCCTCAAACCCTCTAAGATCGTTTCTGGCTTTTTCGACAATCTCTTTCGGGGATTCATTAAGTAGCTCGCAAAGTCTGTTTAGCCTTCTTAATGCAACTTCTGCGGTAAGAGGGCTACCCCTGGATAAATTTGCAAGCCAGCGCTTAACTTGTTCGTCCATTGAGAAATTTGAGTATTTTGAAACTCCTTTCTTAGGCAATTCTGCTCATGAAAACATAATCGGAGGCCCATAAAAAGGTTATGCACCTAAGTAAGAGTGGACTGGGCGGGATTCGAACCCGCGACTTTCGGCTTGCGAAGCCGACGATCGTACCGCTGATCTACCAGCCCTCAGCCTCGAAGCGGCATCAAAGGGTATCGTCGCACGGGATTTATGCTTTTCTTCGTTCGGAAACGTGATCTCTTTCTCCGTGACCCAAGGGCTCATTTGACGAGGAGCGGGAGGAGCAGGAGAGCCGTGAGGCCGACGAGCTTCATGTAGATGATGAGGCTCGGCCCCGCGACATCCTTCATGGGGTCGCCCACGGTGTCGCCCACGACGGCCGCCTTATGGGCGTCCGACCCCTTCCCACCGTAGAGCCCCTTCTCTATCAGCTTCTTCGCGTTGTCGAAGGCGGCACCCCCGTTGTTGAAGAATACGGCGAGGGCGACGGAGGATACGGTTATGCCTATGAGAAGCGCCACCAGGGTCTCCGCCCCCAGCAGAAGACCCGTCACGACGGGCGGGACGATGGCTATCAGCCCGGGCCACGTCATCTCCTTGAGTGCGTTTCTGGTCGAGATTTCGATGGGCTTGGCGTAGTTGGGCTCCACCGTTCCATCCATGACGCCGGGGTTCCTGAACTGCTTCCGAACCTCGTCGACCATCATCTGCGCCGTCTTGGCCGTCGAGCCTATCGTGAGGGAGGCCACGAGGAAGCTCAGGGTCACGCCCACGAAAATGGCGGCGACGTTCCAGGGGTTGATGAGGCTCAGTCTCTTCACCCCAGCGAGCTCGAAATAGGTTATGAAGACGGCGAATGCCGTGAGGGTCCCGGTCGTCATGCTCAGAGCCTTCGTGTAGGCCTTCATGCTGTTCCCGACGGCGTCGAGGAGTAAGAGGTTCTCCGCCGCCTTTCCCTCGTGGGCCATCCCGGCTACGCCATTGGCGTTGTCGACTATGGGGCCGAAGGCGTCCGCCGACATGATGAAGCCGATCATGAGGTCTGTGCCTATGTTGGCGAGGGCGATGGCATATAGCGAGTTGCCCGATATGATGTAGCTGAATACCGATGCGCCGATCACAGAAGCCACGGGATACATGGGATTCTTGAACGCGTAGGCGAGGCCGGTGATCAGGTTGATGGCGGCGCCCCTCTGCGAGGCCTCAGCTATCGTCCTCACGGGTTTCCCCTGATAGCCGGTGTAGTACTGGGCGACGAGGATCGAGATCAGGACGGCGGTGAGACCACTCAGTATGGAGTAGAAAAGCGCTATGTCCTTCAGCAGCTGGATAACGAGGATGTAGGATCCGACCGAGCAGAGGACGAAGGTGGTCATCAGCCCCGCCAGGATGCTCCTCGCCGGGTCAAGCCTGAGCTGTCTGACCAGCAGCACACCCGTGACGGACGCAAGGTAGCCTGCGACAGGGAGGAGGAGTGGGAATATGATGGCGTTGTACCCATAGCGGCTCACGAAGGCCGCTCCGAGCATCATCCCCGTTATCATGTCTCCGCTGAAGCTCTGGAAGAGGTCGGAGCCCCTCCCGGCGCAGTCGCCGACGTTGTCGCCGACGAGGTCGGCGATGACCGCCGGGTTCCGGGGGTCGTCCTCCGGTATGCCCTGTTCCACCTTCCCCACGAGGTCGGCACCTATGTCGGCGGCCTTCGTGAAGATCCCTCCTCCGACCTGGGCGAAGAGGGCGATGAGGCTGGCGCCGAACCCGAAGCCGACGAGCAGATTCGGGTCCCTGAGGAGCAGGAACATGACGGTGACCCCCGCGAGGCTCAGAACAGGCACCGAGAGGCCCATGAGGCTCCCGCCCATGAAGGCTACCCTGAAGGCCGTGAGGGATGATCTCTTGGCCTCGTCGGTGACCCTGGCGTGGACCCTGACGACGAGCATCATCACCGAGTAGGCGGAGAGGATCGACATCACGGCGCCGAAGACGAATGTCGCCGAGGCCTCCCAACCCAGGAAGTAGAAGATGGTGAACGCCAGCACTGGGAGGAAGACGAGGATGACCCTGAACTGGGTGTTCAGGTAGGTGGCGGTCCCCATCCGGATGTAGTCCGAGATCTGGGTGATGCGGGAGGGTTCGACTCGGCGGCTGAATACCCAATGATAGATGAGGGCCAGCAGGGCGCCAGCGAACAGGATCGTTGCCAGCGTGATCCACAGGAGGTCCAATTGTCAGACCTTCGATGATCGTTCCTTCGGCATCTCTACCGCAAGGTACTGGCTACGCTGTTCTCTCTAAGATTAATAAGGTTTAAACCGCTGAAGGGCTTGACTCCACAAAAAGCTTCTTACTCTTTTTGCCTACTTTACGCTACTTTGCCTGATTGATGAGAAATTTAATTAATTCGGGAGGGAGAGACGAAAATCCAAAAAAAGAAATATTGGCAGAACAGCCCCCACTTCAGGAGCCTCTAGGCCGCGACCTCGGCGGTCATACTGCAGACCTTGTAACGGTTAATGTCGCTCCGATCCTCCCGGGAACGTGGGCACGACCCGGCGCACGCTCAATAAGGCGCGAACATCGTGTCTTCCTCATAGGAAGCACATTCTGAAGGGCCCTCAAAAAACGATTTACATGTGCTCGATGTGAGTTGGCCCAGCGGGTGAAAAGTTTAATGCCCTTTTCCAGTATAGGATGTGTATCGTAAAACGCGAAGGGATTTCTCTGTGAAGTTGAATGGAAAGGTTGTGCTCATCACAGGCGCCGCCTCGGGAATCGGGAAGGCGTCGGCTTTACTCTTCGCCAGGGAGGGCGCCAAGGTCGTCGTGGCCGACATCGACTGCACACAGGCGGAGCGCACCGCCAACGAGATCATTGGTTCTGGGGGCGAAGCGATTTTCGCGGGGGCCGACGTATCGAAGTCGAAGGATGTCGAGCGGATGGTCGGGAGGGCTGTACAAGGGTTTGGAAAGCTCGATATCCTCTTCAACAACGCTGGGATCGGGATGTACAAGCCGTTCAGTGAAACCAGCGAGGAGGACTGGGACAGGGTCATCGACGTCAACCTGAAGGGCGTCTTCCTCGGATGCAAACACGCCGTGCCCCAGATGCTTAAGCAGGGTGGAGGCGTCATCGTCAACACGGCCTCGGAGATCGGGCTCGTGGGCGCCAGGAATTACGCGGCCTACTGCGCATCCAAGGGGGGAGTGATCCAACTGACCCGTGCCCTCGCGATGGAGCTATCGGATGAAAAAATCAGGGTGAACTGCCTTTGCCCCGGGGTCACCTCGACGCCCCTGCTGGAACGCGGGATCAGGAGCTCGCCCGATCCTGAGGCCAGACGCGCATCCCTGATCGACGGCGTCCCACTGAGAAGGATCGCCAAGCCTGAGGAAATCGCTCGCGGCGCGCTATTCCTCGCGTCGGACGACTCGTCCTTCATGACGGGCTCCGTGCTTGTCATGGATGGCGGCGCGACGGCAGCTTAGAAATCCGACAGATGCCATCGTTCAACTGCTGAGACGGGCGTGGTCAATTTATATCAGATGACGGCACTGAAAAATCATGAGGCTCCTTCTGACCGGCGGGGCGGGGCGACTCGGGGTCGAATTGGCGAAGCTGGCCTCCGCCCGGAGTTATTCGTGTCGGGCCTTCGACCTTCCGAATGTCTCCTTCGACGCCATCAAGGAAACGCCGAATGTGGAGATGTTCGGGGGAGATGTGACGCGTTTCGAGGACGTGCGTGAGGCATGTCACGGCGTCGACGGCGTCTTTCACCTAGCCGCCATCCTTCCCCCGAGGAGCGAGGCGAATGAGGACCTGACCATGAAGGTGAACGTCGAGGGAACCCGCAACATCATCGAGGCATTGGACGGGAGGCCACGCATCCCCCTCATCCTCGCCTCGTCCGTTTCGACCTACGGGATAACCGCATCAGAACAGCCACCGATCGATGAATGCCGCCCCCAAAGGGTGCACGACATCTACTCGCAGAGCAAGATCGAGGCCGAACGCGTCGTTAGGGAGTCGAACATCACGTTTACGATACTCAGGGTCTCTGCGATCTCCGTCGCAGACCTGGTCGAGCTGCCGGATGTGATACCCTATCGTTCCGACCAGCGGGTCGAGTTCGTGTTCGTTGAAGATGCGGCTCGAGCCCTGCTCTCCGCGTTCGAGAGACCAGAGGCCCGCGGGTGGACCCTAAACATAGCAGGAGGAAGGTCATGGCAGGTGACGGGAGCCGACTATATAAGGGGATTCTACGATGCCCTTGGCGTAGAGATCGAGCCCAATTTCTCCATGGAATACACGGGCCTAGACTGGTACGACACGAGCCGCGGTAGATTCCTCGGATATCAGAGAACAACTTTAAATGAACTGTACGAGAGGTTAAAGGCACTTGGTGAACGCCTCGGCTTGAGGTGACAGACCGATGGGAGAAGGCATCGTCTCGACGAAAGAAGATCTCCAGAGGACCCTGGACCTGGTGACGAAATCCTCGAAAATCCCTGAGAAAGAAGTCATTGAAATAAAGAAGCGCATACAGATGGCACTCAACATTCTCATACAGAACGAGCGGAAGATCTGGCTCAGGACGCGCGACGGAAAGGAGATGATCGAAGAGTTTGAAGGCGCTTCGTCTCGGATCGCGAGAAGGGCGGAGAATATCCAGACAACGGAGGCGACTGTCTCGGATGTGACGGATTTCTACGCCGCTCTTAACGAGGTCGAGAGCTGTGCCAAAAAACTCGAGGACGAGAGCCGAAGACGAAGCATGGTTGTGACCTAGATGCTCGCCCCCATATTTTTTAACACATATTATCACCTGTTGGTTTAGCCAAGCCCGGACGTTAAATACAACAATCATTTCAGATATTTTCAGAAGTTGATGCGAAGGTTTGATCACCTTGAGCAAAGTCTACTTCATGGATGACCGGTACATGGGCCTATCCTCGAGCCTGCCAGCCAAGGCCAGACAGCTGTTCAACCACGCTGGGCTCCAGGACTGCTTCGAGGCTGGGGACTCGGTAGCGATCAAGTGTCACATGGGCGAATGGTATAACACCGCCTACCTCCGACCGATCCTCGTCAGGGCAATCGTCGACGAGGTGAAGGAGCACGGAGGAGTGCCCTTTGTCACAGACACGACGACGGCCCCCTACTACTACTATGGCTCACGCAGCACCGCCCAGTTCCACCTCGAGACGGCCGCCGCAAACGGGTTCACGAACGAATCCATGGGCTGCCCCATAATAATCGCCGACGGCGACTACGGGTCCGACGACGTGCGCGTGGATATCCCGGACGGCATCATCCTGAAGGAGGGGTACCTCGCCTCCGCCATAGCCAACGCCGACGCGGTCATCGTGGTGAGCCACTTCAAGGGCCACGTGAGCGGCGTCTACGGAGGGGGCATCAAGAACGTCGCCATCGGCTGCAGCTCCAAGAGGGGCAAGATCAACGTCCACCTCACGACGCATCCAGAGGTCGGCTGGAACCACTGGACGTTCCACGGAGAGAACTGCGCGGGTAAGGAGTGCCCCGACTGGGTGCTCTGCGACAGCATCTGCCCCACGGGCGCCGTTCGGGTGCTCGAGGACAGGATGGACTGGAACGCCGAAAAGTGCATCGGATGCTTCGGGCATCAGAGGCCCCTGTTCCAGTGCAAGGTCTGGGGCGACGAGAAGATGACCGAATGGAGGCACTGGTTCCTCGTGGCCATGGGCGACGCGGCGACAGGATACGTACGCAACATCGGCAAGGACCACGTGGGCTTCGTCACGTACGCCATCGACTTGTCCCCCGGATGCGACTGCGCGCCGGGCTCCGACAGATCGATCATCCCAAACCTCGGCGTGCTCGCATCCAAGGACATGGTCGCCCTCGACACGGCGACCCTCGACATGTCCACGAAGGCCACGGGAATTCCTGGCTCCCAGGCGGAAGAAAAGGGTGCGATGGCGTCCGGCGTGGAGAAGTTCTCGAGCATCATCGGAAGGAGCCAGTGGATCACGGTCAACACGTGCGCCCGATTGGGTGTAGGATCCAAAGACTATGATCTCATCATGCCACCCGTATCCGACGAGGAGGAGAAGTTCTGTTTCCCGAGGTTCGATAAGAGTCATCCGGCGGGTCGCTACCTGGCAAAGGGTGTGGCAAAGTTTGGGTCCTGGCTCCCTCCCGAAGGATTCAGATACAACGATAAACCGACTATTCCCCTCGAAGAATTGATTAAAAGATAGACACTGCAAATGCTGTAACAGAACAAGCATGTACATCTTATCTCGCTTTTTCTAGAATTCTTAACAATATTTTGAGATCCAAAGACCTAAGCGTTACATACGTTCAATTTTCCGAGTGCGCATTTCCATGATCCATTACATCGATGATGTCTCCTTGGGCCTCTTGTTGGTCACGGACCCGCACGACGAAGGAAGAAAGGAGATCGACTATGCGCAGGAGCGAACGTTTTTATCTCGAAGAAGACAACGTTGACTTGGTTTGTATGTCTGAAAAGGTTGAACCACTCACGGCATTTGCTGAGATGGCATTCGGCCGATTCGATAACGCCGTCAAGGACCTCACTGAGAAAGAGATTGAATGGAAGCCGGTCGAGGAAGCCAACAGCATTAGATGGATACTAACGCACCTTTCCCAGGAGTGGAACATGGGGATACCGAGGATATTCAAGGGCGACCCGAACTACAAGCCGAGGAACTGGCCCGACGACTACGTCGGCAACAAAACCTATTCACTGAAGAAAATCCTAGAAGATCTCGTGAAGGGCAGGACTGCCGTCATGGACGGCCTTGGGAAGGTTACCCCCGCCGAGCTCGACGCCGACATCCCACTGTGGGGCGGCACCAGGAAGCGACGAGTCGGGCTCATGACGTACCTCTTAGAGATCGTCCACCACGAGGGGCAGATCGCCTATATCAGGGGAGCCATAGGCCGGCGCAGGCAGACAGACACTCACTTCTTGAAATAACCTCAATTAAATCTAGAGTATCTACACCTTTTTATTAATCCAGCTTAAGCAGCCGAGATGCGTTCCTGTAGAAGATCTTCTCGACGCTCACCTCGTCGAGCCCCATGGAGCGGCATGTTCGCAGCTGCTCCTCGAGGTACTGTACGCTGAAGCCGCGCGGGAAGTAGCTCGAGTCCGTCCCGAAGATGAGCCTGTCTGGTCCGACGGTCTCGATCGCCTTCCTGAAGACGCCCTTCAGGTCGAGCTCGAACGGCATCCACGTCATCCACTGGTTAGACCCTGAGGTGTCGATGAAGATGTTCGGGCAGGACCAGCAGAGGAGGAGGAGCTCCCTGAGGTATCCCGCCCCGAAGTGCGGGATGACGAAGTTCAGCTCCGGGAACATCTTCGCGACCTCCTCCAGCGTGAGCGGGTCCATGTTCCGATGGACGAGGGCCGGGCCACCGCCGCCGCCGAGCACGCCGAAATGGATGAGCACGGGCACCCCGAGCCTCTCGGCCATCTCCCACAGTGGGTAAAGGGACTTGTCGTCGATCGGGCGGGTCTGGGCCGAGGCTATCATCTTGTAGCCCCTTAGCCCCAGCTCCTTGACAGCGCGTTCGAGCTCCGCCGGAGCATCCTCATCGAAGGGGTCGTGGTGTGCGAAGCCCGTGAACCTCGACGAGTGCGCCCCGACGATCTTCGCCAGGTTGTCGTTGCCGCCGCCCGTGACGAAGTTCACCTTGTCGACCCCCTTCTGGTCCATGTCGGCGACCCACCTGAGGGCCTGCTCCTCGTCGGAGTGTGCCTCGGCCTCCGGCGGCTCGAAGCCCCACCTCCGCCTCCACTCGTCCCTGTACTGCCTCTGCTGCCGCATGAGGACGTTGGTTCTGCCCTCGCCATACTTCTCCACGAGACGCTGCCGCCAGGAGGACGAGCCCCAGGGGGCCTGGGTGGGGAAGTGGGAGTGGAAGTCGATCACCATCAGCCCGTGAAAGGTCATCAGGATCTACCCGCTAGCGATTATTCCGCGGGGGAGAGGTTTTAACGTTTCGTCGGGCGCATTTCCCTGGATATGAGGGATCATACTGATCCAGAGAGAAGACTCTTCATCGCCCTTGAGGCGAAGAATGGGCTGTTCTTCGTCAGCGGCTCCTCGGCGAACGCCTCGGCGTAGCGGCAGCCACCCTGCACCCCCCTGAGCTCCGCCTTGAGCTCGTCGAACCTCGTGTAGTAGCCGTCCGAGAACTTCGCGAGCTGGGTGCGATAGCAGCTCAGCGCCCGCTTTTTCTTGTCGAAAAAATCCGACACGTCGACGATGACGTGGGGCGTCGGGATCAGGGTGTTGACCTCCATCAGGAGCAGCCTGTCGACGCGCCACGGATCCACGTGGGTCGTGGTGTGCGCCGCCCATTCGATCGCCTCCCTCACCACCCTATGGGTCGACCGATGTTCCCTGTGGTAATCAAAGGGAACGTGGGTGATGACGATCGCCGGCCTGCTGGACACGATCACGTCCGATATGCGGCGGATCGTTTCATCATCGGTCGACAGCGCCTTTCCTTCCAGAACCACGGGCTCTCCCGTGCCGAGGGTCTTCGACGCCTCGAGGAGCTCTTCTCGCCTCTCCGCCTCCGAACATGTCAGCGCCAGAATGGACATCTCGTGCCCCATCGCAGCATGGAGCGCCAGCGTCCCGCCGCATCCGAACGTCTCGTCGTCGGGATGGGCAACAATGGCGAGGATCCCTCCCCCGCGCATACGACATCACACCTAATATAGCCAGGGACGGATCATCACAAGAGCTTAAAAGGGGTTTGCAATTGAAGATCGGCATCTCGTGCTACCCGACCGTCGGCGGCAGCGGGATCCTGGCGACGAGGTTGGGATTGGAGCTCGCGAAGAGGGGAAACGAAGTCCACTTCATCACCTACGAGAGGCCAGTCACGATGCACGGGATGGACCAAGAGAACGTCATGGTCCACCTCGTCTCGGTGGTCGAGTACCCCCTGTTCAAGTATCCACCGTACACGGTTGCCCTGGGATCGGAGATGATTCGCGTTTCGGAGCAGTACGGTCTTGACCTGATCCACGTCCACTACACGATCCCCCACGCGACCGCCGCCCTTCTGGCGCGGATGGTCACAGGCGTGCCATACATGGCGACCATCCACGGGTCGGACGTGACCATCATGGGGGAAGATCCCTCGTACCGTCCGGTCAACACGTTCTCGATCGAGAGCGCCGATCGGCTCACCTCCGTGTCCCAATACCTTGCGAAGGAGGCCCGAGAGCGCCTCGGCGTCCGGAAGGAGATTGCGGTCATCCCGAATTTCGTGGATCCCGATGCATTCAGCCCTCCGAACAGCGAGGCGGCAGCGCACGGGGACAATCAAGCCACCATCATCCACGTCTCCAACTTCAGGCCGGTTAAGAGGGTTCAGGACATCGTGGAGGCGATGGGCATCGTCGTCAAGGAGATCAAGGACGCTCGCCTCATACTTGTCGGAGATGGCCCGGAGAGGCATAAGACCGAGCTCCTCGTCGACAGACTGGGACTCCAGAAAAACGTCCGGTTCACGGGGTACCGTAGGGACATCCCCCCACTCATGAGGTGCAGCAGCATCTTCGTCCTGAGCTCCGAGTCGGAGAGCGCCCCACTCACATTACTGGAGGGCATGAGCTGCGGACTGCCCGTCGTCTCGACGCGCGTCGGCGGCGTGCCCGAGATCGTGTCGGACGGCGAAAACGGATTCCTCGTCCCGCCATACAGTCCGAACATGATCGCCGAGAAAATCCTTGAGCTCGGCAACGACGACGAGCTCAGGCGCAGATTGGGCGCTGCGGCTCGAAAGACGGTTCTCGAAAGGTTCACCGCCAAGATGGTCCTTCCGCAATATGAGAAGTTATACAGAGAATTGATGAAGTAGAATGAATATTAATGAAAAGGCCATCACACAGACCGAAATCACGGGGGACTAGAGGTTGACGAAAAAAGTCGACGCGTTCGGCGTGTGATCGTTGTACTGCCTCATAAACACTCCCATGAGGTCTTTCACGCCTGACACCGTCGCGAGATCGAGCCACGACCAGCTGACCTCCTGCCCGAAGTGTTCGGGGCTGAACCGCCCGAAGGCGGACGAGAGGTATGCGTCTACGGCATTATAGAGCCATTGCTTCTCGCGAAGTTCCTTCAGCAGGGCGGGTCTCCCTTGGGGTTCGTGGAGATGGCCCTTGATCTCCCCGATTTCCTTATTCAAGGCGTTCATCCTTTCGAGAAGTCGGTCACGGGTCGATTCGACCTTTTTACGCATATCCGAGTGCGCATACGCGATTTTCGCCCCGTCTCCGGCGTTTCTGGCGCTGGTCCATCGATTCAACGCTGAGAACATGTCCTCGTCAGTGAGAGTAGGACACCCTTCCTCCCTCAGGCGATCCGACTGACGCTCGTTCCACGGCGTGTTGTAAAACACCCTCGTGTACCTCATGAACGCCGGGAAGGGGACTCCGATGCTCGTCGCGGCCGGCGTAACTTCGGCGTAGTAGCTTGCCTCGCCCGGCCCCCCGACGTGGCATACGACAGGAATCACCGAATCGACGATGATCTGTCGGGAGTCGACGCGCGGCGAGATCCAGTTCGCGATCTCCGAAAGGTCGGGGCGCTCGGCATCGAACGAGAATTCGTAGTCTTCGCCACAAGATGGGCACTTCCCAGTAATTCGCGCACTTGAGGAACCTTCTTGAGCACCGTATTTTAGCTCGATCCGTCGCCTGTGGCAGCGTTCGTTCAGGCACTCCAAGAAAAATGGGACGTAGTCATCGGTCCTGGAGCCTATCTGGGCCCTGTATCCGGCGCCTTCGATGAGCTCGACGGCCCTGTTCGAGGCCGCGATAAACCTGCCCCTATTCGGCTCGGACAACAGCAGCTCGTACCCACGTAGGAATAGGGGGCGCGTGTACGGCGACGAGAACGACAGGATCGGTACTCCGAGTTCTCCTTCCACGTCAACGAGCGTGCCGATCGTCTTCGTCGACCACTCGGAGACATTTTCTGACGAATGAAATGCCATCTTCAGTATCGTGAGCGCGTGCTCCAGGTTCTCGATCTTGCGTTCCCTCAGGTTGGGCTCCGCATCGCCCAACAAACCCCGATAATTGCTTAGAACCTTGTCAACGCTTTTCTTGAGCCAATCCTCCGACGGGGTCTTGAGCTGGTACACGGGGCTTTCCCACAGGTCGTCGTCGGGGAGGGAGATGAGGAGCCCCCTCGGCGATGGGCTGGGGACGCGAATGTTCAGCAGCTCGCCCTGAACTCCGTCGTAGTCGGCGACGTAGAAGAGTGGAACGAATGGTTCCTCGTGATCGGAGCTGCTGAGCCTCTGCGAACATGCGATCTTGTTGAGGATCAGGCTCGGTCCTCCGAGGCACATCGGCTGCTGGCCGGTTTCGACCACGCCCATTTCTAGGCGTTCGATGCTCCTCTGTACGCCCTCGGTCAGGAGGCCCCATTCTCGGTGCTGACGCTCCATCCCCTTCTTCAGTTCCTCGATTGCCTGAGCACTGTTTCCGTAGCTGACCCTCTTATTTGCTGCCAGTTTATGGGCTTCAATGAGATTTGCGGGGACGCTGCCCCAAAGCGCCCTGACGAGGTCCTGATGCTGCCCGGCCTCAAGATATTGTGAGTAGAGTGTGTGTGCAGGCGGTCTGATCTCGTCCAATTCCATCTCGCCCTCGCTCAAAGCCGTGCTCTTCCTAAGAAAGATGTCGCCAGATTGAAAAACATACGGGATTATCTCACTGCCTTTTTCTTAAACGTCTTGGAAGAAGATTCCATCGATGTTGCTCTGGCATCGATGGGCTCATTCCACGTGGGAATCCGACGCCTCGAAACTCTTAAGATGAACTCGCGATAGCCGGATAGGGATCTTCACCTTGACGTTCAACGCTCGGACGCTATGCATCTCGCACGGCGAGGACGCCGACGGACTGATATGCGCGGCCTACTTGGCACGCCTCAAGGGCGCCTCGGTGGCGCTCACTTCCTACGACGATGTCAAAGACGTGCTTTCCAGTGTGGCGCCGCCCGTCGAGGAGCTTTTCATCTGCGACCTCAACGTCAGGAAGGAGCTATCGTGCGAGATCCTCAGGATAGGCAAATTCGCGAAGATCACTGTCGTGGATCATCACCCAACCGCGAGGGACGTTCTCGACGAGATCGAGGGGGCCGGAGTGACCGTCGTGTACAGTGCCGCCGAATGCGCGAGCGCCCTCATGTACGATCATTTCAGGGGGGACTTGGGCGGTGAGGGGGCGCGGTTGGCTGCTTACGCCGCCGTGTCCGACATGTTCGAGGACGGGCCCATCGCGTCCGATATCCTCAGGAGGTTCGATAGGCAGTTCGTGCAGCACGAGGCGCTGATCCTCACCCATGCCCTCTCCCATGACAACTCGACCGAATTCAGAACGCTCGTCGTCCGTGAACTCAGCAACTTCGCCCGGCCGCACCAGATGAAGGGGGCTGTCGAGGCGGCAGTCGCCCAGCTGGATCAGATGTCGCGCCTCATCGAAACCATCCCCAGCAAGGCAGTCAGGCTCGGAAGGCTCGCGTACGTCGAAGCAGGGGAGGTTTCGTCCATCGGCGCTGTGGCTAATCTGGTGATCGACTCGATGGACGTCGACGTGGGGGTGAGCTACAAATCGATCGGCAGGGGCACCTTGAACGTCTCCGTGCGAGCGAAAAGGGGGCTCAAGGTCCACCTCGGAAACGTGACGAGACGCCTGGCGGAGAAGCACGGGGGCTTCGGGGGAGGCCACGACAGGGCCAGCGGGGCGAGCATACCGCATTCGAGCCTCGACGGGCTTATCAAGGACCTCGCGATCGAGCTGGAAGCTGATTGAAACCGCTAATGTAACACATTTAACACAGTATAACTAATGCAGGACCTTTCGGCGCATGTTATCGTGGACTAGCCGTCAGCTCGTTGAACTTCAATCCGCATTCCGGGCAGCCGGCCGGAAGGTTGCTAACGCTCGGCGGGCTGCTCATCCGCTAGCGATGTCCGCAGTGCGGGCAGCAGAAGTGATATGCCTCCGCCCCGCCGTCCGCCTCCCGCATCAGCTTCAACGTGAGGGTCAGCACGCCGAATCCGAACCCCAAACGCCAGTCGACGAGGAACAGCCCCAGGGCTGAAACGAACACGATGACGTCGAACAGGCGCATCATTTCCTCGGGAACGGCGTCGGTATAGGATGATTATTCATCAACAGCCCATAGATCGACGAAGATTTGAAGTCTGACGCAGCTGCCGATCGCCATTTTCGGATAGCCTCAAGTATCCAGGGGCTCGCGTACTGGGCTCACAGTCCCTTCTCTAAAACGATCTTCACGGCCCCATTTGCGATCGCCGAGCTGATGGCGTCCATGACGTATTCGTGAGGGTAGTTCGTCGTGTTCCCGAGCTTTATTTCCTGAAAGTGGATCAGGTTTCCGAAGCCATCGAATCCTTTAAGTTCCCATAGTTCGCGCGCGAGAAGGTTCGCAAGGCCCAGCGATCCTTCATCTGACACGGGCTTGGCCATATTTGCATCGTCATGCGATATCGTCTGTTCCACGGTTAAGTTTTATCAGCACCACAGCGCTATGAAACGGAGATGAAAAAGATAAGCGCGCCTATGTGAAGCTACTATTTCTTTCTTTCCCCCTTCAGTTGAAGGGCATGCGCCTATTCGCCCACGTGGGGCACTATGGCTTCGCATCCAGGCACCCTCAATCGCGCTAGCGTCCACCGG
>Ga0315280_10002144_pt1 | contig 32339 bp, 30 predicted proteins | sample YL17G06_40_MG_FD_203697 | JGI IMG/M metagenome (GOLD analysis project Ga0315280, IMG submission 203697) | Sediment microbial communities from Yellowstone Lake, YNP, Wyoming, USA - YL17G06_40 | ecosystem: Environmental > Aquatic > Freshwater > Lake > Sediment | place: USA: Wyoming | collected...
CATGAGCCCCTTTCTCAAAAATGAAATCAATACAAAAATCTTCCATGGCTGGGTAGAGGAATTCTTCCACCACCTTGGGAAGTCTGTGCACCTCATCGATAAACAGGACATCCCCTCTTTCCAGATGGGTGAGGATGCTGATCAGGTCGCCTCCTTTTTCGATAGCAGGCCCGGAGGAGGTGACAATGCGAACCCCCAATTCTGTGGCGATGATATGGGCGAGAGTGGTTTTTCCCAATCCTGGAGGAGAATGAAAAAGAATATGGTCCAGAGGCTCTCCACGTTTTTTGGCTGCCTGGATGGCAATTTCCAGTGTCTCCACCACCTGTTTTTGACCGATGTATTCAGAAAGCTTACGCGGCCTCAGATCGAGGTAATCCTCCACTTCTAATTGCCCTTCTTCGGCCTTCTGCTTTAAAATAGCCTCTTTCTCTTCTCCGGACTTATTCATGATTTCCTCTTCGTACAAGCACCAAATCGCGAAATCATTCTGTCATTAGGTCAATAAGTCATTGGTCATTAAATGACCGAATTACACAATGACTTAATGACTCATAGGAAGGCGCTAAGGCGTAATATCCTTTTGGCCTCGATATACCTCTTCAAACAATTCCTCAGGTGTCGCGATATTCGGATTCCTCATCATCGCTTCCTTGACCAACCGCTGTGCTTCACTTACTTTATGGCCGAGATCCTTCACCAAGACCTCTTCCACCTGTTTCTTAATATCCACGACCTCAATATCGACTGAAATTTGATCCTCCCTCATCAGGGCGAATTTACCGACCTTTCCTTGCAGCGTAGCAATGATCTTATCCGCGGTCCTTCTCCCAATCCCCTTCAGGCTCTCGAGGGTCTTCGAATCCCTCTCTTCAATCGCCTTGGCGATCTTAGGGATGGGCAGGACGAGGGCTTTTACTGCAGTGGGCGGGCCGATGTCTTCCACCGTAATGAATTTCTCAAAGAATTCCTTCTCCGGTTCAAAGTTGAACCCGATGAGCAGGGGTTTGGGTTGCCGTTCGGTCTGATGGTAATAGATATAAAGCTTGACCACCTCTCCGTCCTCGCCGGCTCTCTTCCCGGTGAAGGTCTTTCTTACAATGGCAGGAAGGAGTATTTCATAACCCACCCCATTGGCTAACACCACCACCCTATCCTCTTCTTTCTTGAGCAATCTCCCTTCGATGTATCGGATCATCTTTTTCCCTATAGAAAATAAGAATCTCAAATTTCAAAATCCAAATGTCAAATCAATGACAAATGACTAACCAAAGATATTTGAAATTTCCCCTCACCCCCTCCCTCTCCCCAACGGGGAGAGGGGAAGGGTGAGGGGTCAGAATGTTAGAAGAAAATTCTTAGATCTGAGATGTAAGACTAAATGCGAAAACCTCCTCTTGGCCATTTGGATTTTGGATTTCATTTGAACTTGATTCACCTTCGGTTCATCACTTCGTGCGAGCTTTGACATTTGACATTGAATATCTACCAATGAAAATTCTCATTTCGAGAAAGACCCGTCAAGGCCAAGGCGAGTGCATCGCCAGCATGACTCGAGGTCACGGGATTCTCGATCCTGAGAATTTGCCGAATCGCCTTCTTCATCTGTTCCTTGTCGGCCCGACCGCTTCCAGTCAACGCACTCTTCACCTCTGTCGGTCTCACTTCGACAACCGGAATATCCATCTCCTGGGCAGCGAGGTAGATCACCCCCCTGACCTCCCCCAACTGGATGGCGGCTTTTGGAAATTGTTTCAAAACAAAGACCTCTTCCAAGACGAGAAGGTTCGGCTTCCATTTCTCGAGAAGGCCTTTCACCTCATCATAGATGGTTTTCAAACGGAGAGGAATGGGGCAATCCGCTTCTGTTCGAATGGTCCCCCAATCACAGGCCTTCCCCCCTCGGGAGAGGGTCTCCACAACTCCAAAGCCTGTCATGGCCAAACCTGGATCGATCCCAATTGCCTTCATAGGAAGCGCTTCTCCAGATGTGAAAAAAGCCACCCATGAACGTTTCGTTTTAAAACAAGGTGGCTTTCAAAGCGGCAAAAACAAACTTTTTATGCACTGAGCCGTTCCATCTCCTCATCGGCGATATCGAAATTGCCGTAAACCTTCTGGACGTCATCAGAATCTTCAAGCCCTTCCATTAACTTCAGCATCTGTTCCGCTTCTTTTCCGGACAAACGGACAGTGCTCTGGGGAACCATGGTCACCTCAGAATAGTTGAATCTGAAACCAGCCTCTTCGATCGCCTTTCTCACCCCTTCAAAATTTGTAGGATCCGTGGTCACTTCAAATTCTTTGTCTGTATCTTTGACATCGAAGGCTCCCGCATCTAAAGCCACCTCGAGCAACCGATCTTCATCAGCACCGCTTTTGTCTATCAGGATCAATCCCTTTTTTGCGAACATCCAAGAAACGCAACCTGCTTCACCAAGGCTTCCATTATGTTTGGAGAAGGCGTGTCTCACATCGGCAACCGTACGGTTCTTATTATCTGTCAAAACTTCCAACATGACCGCCACGCCGCCCGGACCATAACCTTCGTAGGTTAATTCTTCATAGTGGACGCCCTCCAGCTCTCCTGCCCCTTTTTTGATCGCCCGATCAATGTTCTCTTTCGGCATATTCTCTGCTTTGGCCGCGTTGACAGCAGTTCGAAGCCTTGGGTTGGAACTCATATCCCCACCACCCATACGGGCGGCAACCATGATCTCCTTGATGATCTTCGTGAAGACTTTTCCCCGTTTGGCGTCCGCCGCACCTTTCTTCCGTTTAATCGTGCTCCACTTCGAATGTCCAGACATCTCTTTCTCTCGAAGATAGTGGGTGGAATGGTGCGGGGAGGAAAAAACTTAAACCACCTTCCACTCTCTAAACCATGGTGGGCGCTACTGGATTTGAACCAGTGACCTCCTGCGTGTGAAGCAGGCGTTCTCCCCCTGAACTAAGCGCCCTGAGTTTTACCCCGTTAGAAAGCCCCGGCATTTATGCCGGGGATGTTATAAATAGAAAGCATCAACTCCTTGTAAAGGCGTGGTCAAAGCCCCGTCTTTCTAACGGGGTTTACTCTATTTTATAAGACCTTTCTGAAATGTCAACCCCTGTAATTGCATAAAAATACGTGACCGTGTTTCGTGTCCGTTTTAAGTCGCCACTTATCATTCCGTCATTCCCGTGCTTGCGCGTCATAGCATTTCACCTGCCTGCGCGAAGCCGCTTCGGCGAAGGCAGGGCGCGCAGGCTTGAAAACGGGAATCCAGGCGGGGCTTTCCAGTCCCGCTTATCGTATGGGACAGGAATGTCCCACCTATCGGATGTTTTTCAAGATGTCCAATATGATCACTCCAAATACCTCTCCAGCAGCATCCATTGGAGAGTGTTCATTAACCGTTTAGCCCCCTTCTCTTTTTGTAATGCCCGAATGCCACAAATGATGCAGAGAGACAGGGGATCGGATTTCTCCGTCCCCCTTGCATTTTTCATACTCGGATTTACCAGTAACTTTTGCCTCAGACCTTTGACGAATTGATACAGATCAAGATAAGCATGGTAAAGAAGGGATTCCTCAACCTTTCCCGAAGCAGAAGCAAGTCCTCTCCTGATCCCTGTCTCTAAGGCATCCGACCAAGCTGCGAGCCTATGGTCTTGGACTTCGTTTCTCAATACACTTAAGATGTCCGTGTGTTCAATATTCCACTCCATGATCTCATTGATGAGTTCGTCGTAGGTTCGGTTCTCCGTTTTAATCAAAGGTTCGGGTCCCGTTCCTCCCCTCTGCCCGCCCCCCTTGAAGAAATCAAATGCTCCCAAGGCATCTCTCCCTCCCCTCACCTTCCTCCTCTCTCCCGAGGGGAGAGAAATGGGTTGAGGGGTTCAGAAATTTACCCCATTGTATCAAAGCCAGACAGACTGTCAATGAATTTTTGTCATTCTTTTTCCCTTTTATGATAAAATAGACGCGGTTTTTATCCGGGAGGTTTTGAGAAACGAGATCGGGAAATCGAAAATGAATGGGACATTAGCCGATATATTCGATCAAACTGCTCTTCGAATGAATTCAAAGGATGCCATCCTCTTCTTAAGAAAAGGAAGGCTGGAAAGCCGAATCACCTACGCATCCCTTCAACAAATCTCCAATCGGGTGGCCAACCGCCTGAAGGACTTGGGTCTTAAAAAGGGAGAGAGAGTCGTTCTTTTTATGCCCAAAAGTATCGAGCAGGTTCTTTTCCATCTCGGCATCCAGAAGGCCGGGGGCATTTCCATCATACTCAATCCAGGATTTAAAAGAGACGAGATGGACTATTTTTTGAAGGATACGGATGCAAAGATCGTTATCGCCGGAAAGAAAGAGGAAGCCTTGATCCGATCGATCGATAAGGAGAGGTTGACGGTTTCCATTGACACAGAGGTCCCTTTCGCGGAGGAAAAATTATTTCCAGAATCTTCCTCCCAAGTGATCCATGTGGATCGAAGCCTTCAGGACCCTGCGATACTCATCTATACCTCCGGGACCACGGGGCAGCCTAAAGGAGCGATCCTCACCTACCAAAACCTGATCCAAGACGCAAAGAACATCATCCAGATTTGGGAGATCACCGAAGCAGATGTTCTCTGCCATACCCTTCCTCTATTCCATGTCCACGGCCTTTGTTTTGCACTTCATACCTCATTGATTGTTGGTGCAAAGATTATAATGGTCGACGAATTTTCTTCTGAAACCGTCATCCATATCCTTTCCCGTTCTGAAGGGGAGCTTTCTTGTACACTCGTGATGGGTGTTCCGACGATGTATTTGAAGATGATCGAGAGGCTGGGAGACGAGAGGCGGGACTTTAGCCATCTTCGACTCTTGGCCTCCGGGTCCGCTCCGCTCCTTCCAAAAGATTTTGGGAGAATAAAAATGGTTTTTGGCAAAGAACCTGTGGAGAGGGAGGGGATGTCTGAGACGGGAATGAATTTTTCAAATCCCCTCCGGGGAGTGAAAAAACCTGGCTCTATTGGCCTACCGCTTCCGAATGTAGAAGTAAGAATTGTGGACCCAATCACTTTCCAAGATTTAAAGTTGGGTGAAGTGGGAGAGATCTGGCTAAAGGGACCGAATATCAGCCCAGGCTATTGGAGAAAACCCCGAGATACTGAAGCGGCCTTTGTGAATGGATGGTTTCGAACCGGCGATCTGGGGAAAAGAGACGAGGATGGGTATTACTACCTCACAGACCGTCTCAAGCATATCATCATCTCCGGAGGTGAAAATATCTCACCGAAGGAGATCGAATCGGTAATCAACCGTCACCAAAAAGTTTTGGAGTCCTGTGTCATAGGAATCCCTGATGAGAAGTGGGGGGAGAAAGTGGTGGCGGCCGTGGTATTAAAACCTGGCGGCGTTCTAACGGCAAAAGAAATGATCGACTATTGTAAGAATCACCTCTTAGACTGGAAATCTCCCAAAGAGGTCGTCTTCTTAAAAGAACTACCGAGAAATAAAATGGGAAAGGTCATGAAAGAGGAAGTGGCAAAACTCTTTCTTAATCGTAACATTTTAGCACCTTGAAACAGAGTGAAATTGGTCCCCCGGTCAGAGATGCTTCCAAAGTTTTAGAATGCGGTCTTTCATATTTTATCTCAGTCTTTTTCCACCTCGCAGAGCAACGCCTTAAATACTGGAAACCCTGAGATGGGATCCCGATTCTCCATATCGGTCAGCTCATTCACGTTGGCCTCCCTCCATTCCTTCGGTTGAAGAGGCCCTCCACCGCCCATATTGGCCTCGATCACTCCCTTGACGATCCTCTCGGTCACTTTGGCATAGAAAGGAACGCTTCCCCTCCTGGTTTTTACCCAGACCCTATCCCCATTTTGAATCCCTCTCTTCTCTGCATCCACCGGATGAATGAGAATATTGGGCTTGTCCTGAAGTTTAAGAAGGCCGGGAATATTGAGGTGCTGGCTTCTGAAGGCCGATTGGATTCGAGTCCCGGTCGTGAGGATCAACGGAAAATCCTTTGCCAATTCAGGAGAGCCGATTGGACCTTCGGTCGGTTCTTGATAGACCGGAAGAGGATCATACCCATACTTTTTCAATAATTGGGAGAATATCTCGAATTTTCCCGAGGGAGTCTCAAAGCCAGGATTACCATCCTTCCGAAGCAGACCTGTCTTATATTTCTCATAGACCATCGGGGGAGATGGAAGAGAGATGCCTTCCGGCTTCGATTTTAACTGTTCAAGAGAAAATGGAGCCTCCTTGAATACGAAATCTAACATCGCCTCTTCAGATTGAGAATAAAGCTCCCCATAACCCAGGGTTTTTGCTAATTGTGCCAAAATAAGGGTGTCATTTCTTGCCTCACCGACAGGAGGAATGACCTGTTCTCGAAAAGAGATATGCCCTGGATAACGCTTATAGGAAGTGATTTCAAACATCGTTGTGGCGGGTAAGAGGACATCGGCATAAGAGGCCTCATTGGTTGGAAACCGATCAATGACCACCAAACAATCAAGAGACTCAAACGAACGCTTCCATTGCTCTGGATTGGGAAAGGCGGTGAGAATGGAGCCTCCGAGAACAATCAGCCCTTTTAAAGGGTAAGGATCTCCCCTGAGAATCGCCCTTGGTACCTCCAAAAAATGTCCACTTCGGTTCAGGTCACAATAGAAAGAATGGCGGTCCGAGCCAATCGCTGGTTTCCCCTTAGGCGGTTCAATTCGATTTCTTCGTATAGAAGAAGTCTGAGGCATTCGAAAGACCAACCCCCCGGGTCGATCGAAGTTTCCGGAGAGGGCCCAGAGGATAAGTATGGCCCGAATATTTTGGACCCCACTGTTGGTATATTCCAGACCAGTGTGGAGCAGTAAGGAAGTTCTTGCTTTGGCCAAATCCTCAGCCAACCTTTCAATCTTCTCTGCCTTGACCCAGGTGATCTTCTCCACTTTCTCGGGTGAAAACCCTTTTATATATTCTCTGAACTCTCTCAGGCCATATGTCCAATCATCGGCAAAGGCCGTGTCGTACAACCCTTTCTCCATCATCACATGGGCCATTCCCAAAGCCAAGGCCCCATCGGTCCCGGGTCTGATCCCGATCCACTCATCAGCCTTCTCTGCCGTATAAGTCTTAAGAGGATCGATCACCACCACTTTGGTCTCTCGATCCTTCGATTCTAAGATTTTCCTCAAGTTGATCGGAGGGGAATCGGTTGCAGGATTTGCCCCCCAGACAACGATCTGATCGCTCCTTTCAAAATCCGGGAAGAGGCGATCATAGGAGGCCCCAAAGGTGGCCACGGGTGCTAATACCCTGTGGGAATTATTGCAGAGGGAACTACAACTGAAGGTGTTTGGAGACCCCAATGGAAAAAGGAAGTTTGAACAAATGGTATCCTGCCCCCCTGTTGTGAACAGATCGAGTAACGACTGCTCAAAACCTCCCCTGCCGGAGTAAATAGCCATTGCCTCCGGTCCATATTTCTTTACTATATTCTGAATAAGTCGCGCTGAAAGTTCAAAAGCCTCCTTCCAAGAAATCCTCTCCCATTTCCCTTCGCCTCGACTCCCAACCCGCTTCATCGGGAATGGTATTCGATCTGGAGAATAAACAACCTCTTCAGCATGAACTCCTCGGGTACAAACAATCCCTAAAGGATGACCCTCCATCGGTTTGATCTGACGGAGTTGTTCTCCTTCCATGGCGATCTCAACACCACATCCCGACGGACAGATCCCGCACAGTCCTTTCTTCACCTTTTTCTCTGCCATTTTCGTCCTTTTAGTTAATTGAGATTTTGATTTCTTATAACAGGTTATTTCTTAAAAGACCATATTCTCTTGAGATGGCTTGTCCTGTAATCATCAATTCCTTTATCCTTTATATAGGTTACTTTCTCTTTGGGATGTCTCGGTCTTACAAAAAGGATTGACAATGTTGCTCCCCCAAATATAATAATGTTGAAGTGATTTGAGAGAATCTGACCAAGCTCATCTTCGAGATGCCCCGTACTGGAAAGGAACCAGGATTGGCCACACCGTGTCTGGCCGGAGGCCAGGGGATGGCTTTAGGAAGATGGCTTTAGGAATAAGAAAAGAAAGCTGAAGGTAAGATCGTGAATATTTCCAACTTTCTCATCGAGAGCACTGCACGTAGGCCCGAGCATCCAGCCATTCGTTTCCTGGAACGAACAATCACCTATGAAGAATTAAACAAGCACGTGGATCGCTTGTCCCATGGACTCGTTCGTGCGGGACTCCACCCTGGAGATATCTGTGTTTTGATGATGCCCAACTCGATAGACTGGGCGATCGTTTACTATGCCTTAGCAAAACTTGGGGCTGTGGTCCTCCCAGTAAACTTCCTTTATAGAGTGGGAGAGCTCGAGCACATTTTCAAGGACTCTGGCGCACGGGCCTTCATTGGCCACAAAGACTACTTGGAACACCCTCGCCAGGTCATGGAACACCTCCCAAAGATGGATCTGCGCATCGCCCAAGGTGGATCGCATGGTCAGGGATTCATACCCCTAAAGGAACTCTTCGTTGATGAAGGTCCATTTCATCCCTATCCAACCCGCGATGACGACACCTGGGCCATCATTTACACCAGTGGCACTACCGGCCATCCCAAAGGAGCCATGCTGACTCACTACAACCTGGCCAACAACGCCATCACCGTGGCCAACATGCGTTCAACTGATTCCCATGACGTGGTTTTCGGAGTCCTACCTCTATTCCACATCTACGGGCAGACAAGTGCGTTCAACTCTTCTATCTATCTGGGTTTGACCATCCGGCTGTGGCCCCACTTCAATGCTGAGGAGTTGTTTTCCGCTATCGAGGAGGAGGAGAGCTCGATCTTGATCGCGGTACCCACCATTTTCAACCGCTTGGTGGAGTTAGCCGATGGTTGTCCCCCGAGGCGATCAGGGCTTCGGTTTTGTGTCTCTGGTGGCGCCTCTCTTCCAGTGGAAGTACTTCGCCGATTCGAGGATCGCTTCCATACCGTTATCTACGAAGGATACGGGCTTACCGAGTGCTCGCCAGTGTGTGTGGAGAATCCGTTCGGTCGACAAACCCGTCCCGGATCCATTGGCCTTTCCATTCCGGGGTTTGAGGCACGTATCGTGAGCGATCAGGATGAAGACGTCTCCATGGGAGCAGTGGGAGAGCTCATTATCCGTGGACCCGGTGTGATGAAAGGATACCTTAACCAACCCGGAGCCACTGCCGAGACTCTCCGGGGAGGATGGTTACACACGGGCGACCTTGCACGCATGGATAAGGATCAATACATCTACATCGTGGATCGAAAGAAGGAAATGATCATCCGGGGAGGGTATAATGTGTACCCACGGGAGATTGAGGAGATCCTTTACACCCATCCGGATGTGGTTGAAGCTGCGGTGGTGGGGGTTCCGCATCCCGATTTGGGAGAAGAAGTGGCCGCAGTTGTTGTGCTTCGCCAAGGGGCTTGCACTACACCAGAGGAGTTGAGTCAGTTCGTCAAAGAACGGGTAGCACCCTATAAGTACCCAAGAAGAATCCAGCTCGTGAAGGAGCTACCCAAGAACCAAACTGGCAAAATCCTCAAGCGCTCTATCCGATTCGAGGATTAGGGCATCCATCTCCAAGATTCTCCTCCAAAAAATACAGCACGCTTGGTAAACCCCGTTAGAAGATCTTCGACCTTCCAACGGGGGAAGGCTCACACTAGGCTTTAAACCCCGTGCTCGCTCCAAAAGGAATTTTATCTTTATCCTCGCTGCCATCAGTAGGGCTTTCTAACGGGGTAAAGGTTTGGAGGTCTACTTGTCCGACCTTTTATGCAACAACTGGGTTATTTGATCATTCGGCCGGGAATCCACAGAGCCAAATCGGGGAATAGTATGACGATGACTAAGCCAATGGCTTGGAGTACCACAAATGGCACTATGGAACGATAGATCTCGCCCATTGTTGTGCCCTCTGGAGCAACCGCTTTCATATAGAACAAATTAAAGCCAAACGGCGGCGTTAGGTAAGCCATCTCCATGTTTACACAGAAAAGGACGCCGAACCATAGAGGATCGAAACCAAGCAATTGGACCACTGGAAGAAATGCAGGTGTGCAGATCATGATGATGCCCGCGGGGTCGAGGATGCAGCCAAGGACAAAGAACGTGAACTGCATTGTCGCCAGAATCGCATAACGTCCACCAGGTATTGCCGTCATCAGACGGGTAAGGAGATCTCCGGCTCCCGATGCCTGGTAGATAGCAGTGAAACAGTATGCCCCTATCAATATCCAGATGATCATTCCACTGAGTTTGGCGGTCCGGAAGACAGACTCTTTTATCAAGTCCCAGCTAAACTTGCGGTAAACTGCCGCGGATATAACCGCCCCAAAAACGCCAAGTGCTGCTGCTTCCGAAGGGGTGCATACTCCTAAGTAGATTCCGCCAAGAACCAGAATGATGATGACCATCGGAAGGGCTACGGCCTTGAGAGATGAAAGTTTCTCCTGCCAGTTGGCCCTTTCCTTAACAGGAAGGGGTGGACCAAGTCTGGGATTTCTCCAACATCTGATACCAATATAAGTAATGAACAATCCGGAAAGAACCAAACCTGGGAGTATCCCTCCCATAAATAGCCCACCGATTGAGACTCCAGTCAAGGTGCCATAAAGGATGAAAATCACGCTGGGGGGGATGAGAATTCCAAGTGCCCCTCCGGCAGCGACCGAACCCATCACTATTTTTTTCTCATAATTGCGTCTAAGCATTTGTGGCATGGCTATAATACCCATCGAAACGGTCGCTGCCCCGCTAATTCCTGACATCGCTGCAAAGATAGTGCAGATGATCACCGTCCCTATGGCAAGCCCTCCCCCCAATGGCCCCAGCCAGTTATGCATCATTGTATATAAGTCCTCAGCAACCCCGGACCTCTCCAGAAGCATCGCCATCAAGACAAACAGAGGAATGGAGATGAGGGTAAACTTACCCATAGCGGCATAACCTTGGGAAGAAGCGATCATAAAACCGGAGGGCCCCCAGAGGATCAGACAACCGATCATTCCTACCCCACCCAGAACAAAGGCAAGAGGAAGCCCCAATGCCAGATAGAGGAAAAGGCAACCAAATAGAATCAGGGTAACCAGCAGTCCACTCTCAATCAATTTTTTTCCCTGTAATGAAGGTATAGATATTCCGAACATATCCCGCTACCCCCTGAAGAAAGAGGAGGAAGCCGCCTACTGCCAAGGACAATTTGACAGGATAAATCGGGCAGCCAAATGCAGTGGATTCGCTCTCTCGTATCATTAGAGATTCCCAACCCCTTATCCACCCTGTCCAAACGAGCACGCCGCACCAGAGAAAGAAAATCAACCAACTGAACAAGTTCACCCCTGCCCTTGTCCGCGGTGAAAATCGCGCATAGAGTATATCAACATTCACATGAGCCCCTGTCACCAAAACATAGGCTCCTAATAGAGCAACATAAATCCCATAAAGAGATAGAGATATTTCGAAAGCCCAGGTTGTAGGTTTGGCAAATATATACCGAGCAATGATTTCAAAAAGAATGACTCCTGTGATCACAATAATAAGGAAGCTGGAAATTTTTCCAGTCCAATCACTAATGCTGTCTATCACTTTGAGCACGATTTTCATTGTAAGTAACTCAAATACAAGGGTGGGGGATTTTATCCCCCACCCTTGCTTCTTGCCTTAATCTACATATCCCAGCTCTTTAAGGAACTCCTTCATTTTTCCTATCCATTCGGCGTTTGTAGGTGACAGAGTGGCTGTTTCATCCCATATTTTCATCGCTGCCTGTTGCATCGTTTTCTGGGCTTCCTTATCCAGCCAGGATACCTGAACTCCATATTTTTTCTTCATCGTCTCAAGCGCTCTTACCTCTTCCTGAATGTACTCATTGCTGCGCCGCCAACAGCGTTCTTTGAAAGCAAGGGAAACGATTTTCTGGAGGTCTGCCGGTAGTTCATCCCATGCCTTTTTGCTGACCATAGTGAGATCTGTAGCAGAGAAAGCAAGGTTTGGCTGTATATAGTATTTTGCGGGTTCGCACAACTTCGTTGTGAGAGCACCTGCAGCAGCCCCCCAGTGGGCGGCATCAATCACGCCTGTGGAAAGGGCAGTGTAAATCTCCTCCCCAGGAACAAGGACGGGAGAAGCTCCTGCCATCTTCAGCATATCGGCGATCTTCCCGGATGACCTCACCTTTAATCCCTTTAGATCAGCCAGTGTCTTCACCGGTTTTTTGGAGACCATCGCAGTGGGAAAAATCTTCTCAGTCCAATACACAATCCCTTTCCCAAGATGCTCTTTCCTCAAAGCGTCCTCGAAGCCCATATGGAAGTGGAAGTACTCAGCCTCCCACAATTCCCTAAATCCCAACGGGCATTGGCCTGCTACAGCAGTCAACGGCACGTGGCTTATCCAGTAAGTGCTCCCAGTACCCCCCTGAATCGTATTCTTTGCCCAGGCATCGAATAGATCCTTTGTGGGGACAAAAGTACCTGCCGGATGAACCTCAATGAACAGTTGGCCATCGGTTAGCGCTCTTACCTCCCCCTCCATGAATTTCTTGAAGGGAGCATAGGAAGCGCTTGCGGCAGGCCAGTGTGTTTGAAATCTCCATTTGAAAACTTTTGGTGTTGCCGCCTCAGCCGGTTCTTCCTTGGTTAGGAAAGAACCCGCCAAACAGATAATAAGCGCACCATATACCAGCCCTCTCCATTTTATTGATCTAGCCATCTTCCTCCTCCTTTCATCGTTTCTTAAATAACCCATTTAACCTTAGAAACTCTTGCCCTTCGTTTTATATCACTCCCACTCCATTGGTTAATAGATTTTCCACCTTTTTGGGTTAATTAAGAACAAATAAAGACATTTGTCAACATAAAAATATCGTAAAAAAAGGTTGACAACCTATGTCTGAAGAATATAATACTACTCGCTATCATGTTGAGTTCCACAGAATTTTAAATTCAATGAGAGCCTTTTCGGAGGATCAAAGCTTCAAAAATGGATATAAAGCGTGATTATTACGAGGACATTGAGCTCTTTAAAAGCGGAACGATCCTCGTTTGGTCCATCTTATTTCTCATCTTTTTAGGGATCCTGCCCTGGCTCATTCAGAAGTATCACCTTTTGGGGATGTCTCTCTATACCGTTAATCTCATCACCATCCATGCGATTGTAGCCATCGGTCTGAATATCCTGGTCGGATATACGGGCCAGATATCGATGGGGCACGCCGGATTCTTTGCTCTCGGAGCCTTCACAACCGTTATCCTCATCTTGAGGTGGAGCTTCCCTCTTTGGATTGCCCTTCCCATTGCAGGGTTCGTTTCATCTGCCTTTGGATTTATTCTTGGACTTCCAGCCCTTCGATTGAAGGGTCCTTATCTCGCTATCGCCACCCTCGGTTTCGGTATGACTATCACGACGATTATCAAGCATATGGAATTCTTTGGGGGAAGGATGGGACTTCAAGCTCCAAAACTTTATCTCTTTGGAGCCCCGATGAAGGATATCCAGTACTATTATGTGATTATGATCATCGCTGTTCTGATGACGATTGGGGCGGTGAAGTTAATCAAGACAAGGGTTGGACGCGCCTTCATCGCGATTCGGGATAGCGATATCGCTGCGGAAGCCATGGGAGTCAATCTTACCTATTACAAAACCCTGGCTTTTGCGGTGAGCGCCTTCTATACAGGAATTGCAGGAGGACTCTATGCTTTTATTCTCGGGTTTATCAATCCCGAGAGTTTTCATCTCATCATGTCAATCACCTTCTTGGCCATGGTCGTTGTAGGTGGCCTGGGATCTGTGATGGGCTCTATTGCTGGAGCCGCCCTTATGACTTATCTCGACATTAAGCTTCAGGTCATTCAGGAAATTCCAGCGATAGGACCTGCACTGGTCACTTTTTCACAGAAATATATGAGTGTAGCGGGGATTTCTAATGTCGCTGTCATAGTCTATGGATTGATCATGATTTTGATCGTTCTCTTCGAACCTTTAGGGATATTCGGATTCTGGATTCGAACCAAAAAGTACTGGAAGACATGGCCCTTTTAAACCAAAGTTATGAGTTCGGAGTTTAGAGTTCGGAGTAAAAAAACGAACGGCAAATCATAAATCGAAAATAAAATCGTCTCTCCGAACTCCCCGCCTGCCAAAGCCTTGTGCGGCGGGCAGGCGAACTAAATTACTCCGAACTTTTTTAGGAGAAGAGATGTTTGGTCAGTTGATTGTGAGTGGTTTGGCAGTGGGAGCCTGTTATGCCCTGCTGGCTATTGCCATGGTCATCATATATAAAACCTCTGAGGTTCTTAACTTCGCCCAGGGAGAAATGGCCATGATCAGCACATATGTGGCCTTTTCTCTCCTTGAAAGTTACCATGTCCCTTTCGAATGGGTAGTCGTCCTTACATTTTTGTTCGCCATCCTTTTAGGTATGTTCTTTGAAATTGTCTTTTTAAGACAAGCCAAAGACCCAACGGTAATAGGGCTCATCATCATTACCCTCGGTTTCGAAATGATTCTGATGGGATTTGCCGGATGGAAATGGGGACCTGACCAAAGGTCATTCCCTTTCCCCGTCTCCAATGTGGAAACTTATAATATTAGCGGTTTACTCATCAGCAAGATCAATTTCTGGACCATTCTGATCACACTGGTTTTGATGTTTATCCTCTTCCTCTTCTTCCGCTATACCAAATTAGGGATTGCCATGAGAGCTACTCAACAGAATCAGTTAGCAGCTCGAGTCATGGGTATCCGGACCAAGTGGATCCTCTCTTTCACCTGGGCCATCAGTTCCATGGTTGGGGCAGTGGCTGGAATGCTCATTGCTTCCCTTGGCGTACTCGATCCTCCCATGATGATGGATCCTCTCTTAAAAGGTTTTGCCTCTGGAGTTTTAGGAGGAATGACAAGTCTACCGGGCACAGCCGTTGGAGGGGCCATATTGGGGATTATTGAAAATCTATTCGGTGGATATGTTTCTTTAGCATTTAAATCTGTGGTGGCTTTTGCAATCATCGTATTAATGTTATGTATCAAACCGAGTGGTCTCTTGGCCAAACATTATGTGAAAAAGGTTTGAAATAATCCCCTTCACCCATCCCTCTCCCCATTGGAGGAGGGCGAGGGTGAGGGGGTGATATCGCAAGAAAGGAGGTGGAAGAGCAAAGGTTAGATAATCTTCCCACAGTCATATTATGAAGAAACCTTTGAAAGGAGGAAGAAAATGTTGAAGAAAAATTTAGTCTTTTTCGGCATGTGGACTCTGGCAATATTAATGACGACTCCAGTTTTGGCTCAACAGATTCGTGGGGTGACGGATACGGAGATCCTCATTGGGCAGTGGGGGCCACAGACAGGACCTGCTGCTCCTTGGGGAGCTGTGGCCAGGGGGACAGACCTATTGGTCAAAATCATTAATGAAGAAGGAGGAATCAACGGAAGGAAGTTCAAATATTTTCTTCGGGATGATTCTTATCAACCCGCAAAGACGAAAGCCATTGCTAAAGAGTTTGTGGAACAGATTGGCGTATTTGCTGTCGTTGGAGGTGTTGGGGTTGCACCCGGTATGACCGCCCGGGACTATTTTATGGAAAACAAGGTCCCTTGGTGCGGCCCGGTCACCGGGGTTTACGAGTGGATCACCCCCATTCAGAAATACCTCTTCGCCATCTATCCTCTCTATGATGATGAAGCCTTTAACCTGACAGGTTATCTCTATGAAAAATTAGGCTTTAAAAAAATTGCGATGTTCTATCAGAACGACGACTATGGAAAGCAAGGCGTGATGGGAGTTGAACGGTACCTTTTAAGAAAAAATATTAAACTGGTCGAAAAGGTTTCAGCCGAAGTGACAGATAGGGACCTGAGCACCCATGCGCTGAAGCTCAAGAATTCTGGAGCAGAAGCTGTGATCATGTGGACAATGCCCACCCACGGTGCATTGATTTTGGCTGAAACGGCTAAAATCGGTTTTAAACCACAATGGGCCACCAGTAACACCCTCTCTGATTCGGTTCTCATGATGCAGATCACAAAGGGTTTATGGGTGGGTATGATCAATTCTTTCTTTGGCGAACTGCCTGATTCCAATCACCCTCTGATGGTCAAATATAGAGAATGGCACAAGAAATTAGCCCCTCAGGAGAGATGGGGTGTGTTTTATTATGCGGGGATCATCTTCGCAGAACCGTTTTTCGAAGGGGTAAGGAGAGCAGGAAAGAATTTGACGCCAGAAACATGGGTGAGTGCCATGGAAACTTTGAAGGGTTGGCAGGGGATAGGTCCTCCCATCACCTATTCCAAACCTAACCACCCTATGGATAGACAGGGGGGAAAACATGTATTCTATGGAAAGGTGAAGCCTGATGGGAACATTCAGAGGCTCACGGACTGGATAAGGATCACAAAATAGTAATCAGTGTAAATTGTAAAATTAGCAGTGACCAATGATCAATTAAATAGGTGATTGGTGTTGGTGGATCAAAAAATAGTCACCAACACCGACCACCAAAACGTGTGTGTTCAATGGTAATTTTGTCCCGCCGTGGCGGGACTAATTTTGCAATGCTAATTGATCATTCTTAAAGTATGGATGCTATTCTTAAAATAGAAAACCTGACCATCTCTTTTGGCGGAATCAAAGCTCTAAATAACGTCAGCTTTGAAGTGGACAAAGGATCCATCTATTCGATCATCGGCCCGAATGGAGCTGGAAAGACCACCATCTTTAATTGTATGAGTGGAATTTATCCTCCAGATTCTGGAAAAATTTTCTTCAAAGGAGAAGGGATCACTTATCTAAAACCCTATCAGGTTGCCAAAAAAGGAATTGCACGGACCTTTCAGAATATCGAGCTCTTCTCTCATATGAGCACCATGGATAACCTCATGCTGGGGCGTCATCTCCACATGAAGACAGGAGTCTGGAGAGGTGCCACTTTTATCTATAAGGGTTCAAAGGCAGCAAAAGAGGAAGTTAAGCACAGAGGGAAGGTGGAAGAAATCATCGACTTTCTTGAGCTACAGGCCGCAAGAAATCAGTTTGTTATAAACCTTCCTTATGGGACTCGGAAGCTTGTAGAGCTCGGCCGTGCTCTGGCATTGGAACCAGAGCTCATCTTGCTCGATGAACCCTCGGCGGGTATGAATATGGAGGAGAAGGGGGATCTCATGTTCTCGATCCAGGACATTCGGGACGATCTGGGCATCACCGTTCTCCTTGTGGAACACGACATGAACTTGATCATGGACGTCTCCGACAGAATCTTGGCCCTGAATTTTGGTGAGAGAATAGCAGAAGGATTACCCGAAGAGATTCAGAGGCATCCAGAAGTTCTTAAAGCTTATTTGGGTGAGGAGGAAAAATAGACTGCCCATCTCCCATCAGAGGCTTTGTCGTAATGATTGTTTTGTCACCCTGAATTTATTTCAGGGTCTCGTGAGTATTTGATTCTATTAGATGCTGAAACAAGTTCAGCATGACATTCTTCCCCACTTCCTGCTTTACGACACAGTCTCCAAGGGAGAGGGGGTACGAGAGGTAAGAAGCGTTGCTTAAGGTCAAGAACATTGAGACCCTCTACGGACTGATCATGGCGATTAGAGGAGTTTCCTTAGAAGTTCAGGAAGGTCAGATCGCGGCCATTCTGGGAGCGAATGGTGCGGGCAAGACCACGATCCTGAAGACCATTATGGGACTCCTGGAGGATCAACCGGATAAAGGAACGATTGAATTTCTCGGGAAGAGGATTGACGGAAAGGATGCAGAAAAAGTCGTCCATCTTGGAATTTCTTATGTACCGGAGGGAAGGGAAGTCTTTCCTGAATTAAGTGTCGATGAAAACTTGAAGATGGGCGCCTATACCCGGAAAGATAAAAAAGGGGTGAAGGAGGATTACGATCGGGTGATCACCCATTTCCCTATTCTCAGCCAGAGGAAGAATCAGTGGGCGGGTACGTTAAGTGGTGGAGAACAGCAAATGCTCGCCATTGGCAGGGCATTGATGACCCGACCTAAACTGCTGATGATGGATGAACCTTCGTTGGGACTATCTCCTATTCTTGTTCAGGAAATCTTCAGAATCATCAAAACGATCAATGCGGAAGGGACGACCATCCTTCTTGTTGAACAGAATGCAAAGATGGCTTTGAAGATCTCGAATTACGCATTCGTGCTTGAGAATGGAAGGATTGTCGCCGCCAATACTCCCAATATCCTTTTGGAAGATGAAGACGTGAAGGAGTTCTACCTGGGTATTCGATCAGAGGAATCGATGAAAGGGTACCAGAGGTGGAAAAAGAAGAAACGATGGCGTTAAGAACATGGAATGTTGGAATGATGGAATATTGGAATAATGGGCAAAAAGCTTAGAATCAAAATTCTTCATCTTCCTTGTGTTTTCCCACTATTCCATCATTCCAGTATTCCAGTATTCCAAAACGATGTTTATCCACTCTTGTACATCTTCTCAATAATATCCTTATAAGTCTCGTTGATAAACTTTCGCTTCACCTTCATCGTGGGTGTCACTTCACCATCTTCCTCATAAAGTCTTTTAGGGATAATGGTAAATTTCTTTACCTGCTCCACCTGGGCAAGCGTCTTGTTCACCCTATCCACTTCTTTTTGAATCAGTTGTTTAATTTCCGGAGCCTGAGTGAGACTCGAATAAGTACCGAATTGAATCTTGTTATCCTGAGCATATTTAATCACCGTTTCTTCGTCGATGGCGATGAGAGCAGCAATAAACTTTCGACGATCGCCAATCACGATCGCATCATTGATATAAGGGCTGAACTTGAGCTGATTCTCAATATTCTGAGGGGCAATGTTTTTTCCACCCGCAGTAATGATCAAATCTTTCTTCCGGTCGGTGATCTTTAAAAACCCATGTTCATCCAACTCGCCGACATCTCCTGAGTGAAGCCAACCATCTTTAAGTGTCTCCGCGGTGGCCTCAGGGTTTTTAAAATAACCCTTGAAAATACCTGGGCCCTTAACAAGTATCTCCCCGTCTGGAGCGATCTTCACCTCCACTCCTGGCAGGGGCTGCCCGACTCTACCGATCTTAAGGTGACCTTTGCGACTGACGGTGGTGACGCCTGTACCTTCGGTCTGACCATATCCTTCGATCAGCGGAAGGCCAATGGCATTGAAGAATTTGAGCACATCCGGTGAAATAGGCGCTGCCCCGGAATAGGCGACCCTGACACGATCAAACCCCAGACGTTCCTTGAGCTTCCGAAAAACAGCCCCATAAGCCGCCAAGTAACCCAGCTTCAAGTAAAGAGGAATAGGTTTAAAATTCAATTTTAATCCCGCATATTTCATCCCAATTCCCATACAGGCCTTGAAGACCATACGCTTAAACCACGTCGCATCCGACATCCGAATCATAATGCCGGAGGCATATTTTTCCCAGATCCGAGGGACACCACAGGTGACCGTTGGTGAAACCTCTTTCATATTATCCATGACCGTATCAGGACTCTCGATGAAATTGGTGACCGTCCCATAACGGATATTGATCATCACGGTGAAGAGTTGTTCGAAGATGTGACAGAGAGGAAGGTAAGAAAGGGTCTCATCACCATCATAAACTGGATTGGCATCGACCATCGCCTCGCTCATATAGAGGAGGTTACTGTGAGTGAGCATGGCTCCTTTGGGAGGTCCTGTCGTTCCAGAGGTATAGATGAGGACCGCTAAATCATCGGGCTTCACTTCACTCCGACGTTGCTCAAATAACCCCGGATTTTTTGCATCGAACTCTCTTCCCAGTTTCAACAGGTCATCGAAACTCATCAACAAGGGGTCTTTGTAACGTTTCAAACCCTCCATCTCAATGACGATGACCTTCTCCAGATGGGGATTGTCCTTTCTGAATTTTAAAGTCTTATCGAATTGCTCTTCATTCTCTGCAATATAGAATCTCGATCCAGAGTTCTGGACAATGTATCCACACTGTTCTGCCGCATTGGTTGTATAAACTCCTGCTGTGATTCCTCCGGTGGACATAATCCCAAAATCAGAATAGACCCATTCCGGTCGGTTCTCACTGATGATAGAAACACATTCCCCTTTTTTGAGACCGAGGCTGATGAGCCCCATGGCTACCTGCCTCACCTTTTCTCCGTACTGCTCCCAGGTGACATCGTGCCAGATCCCGTAATCTTTGTGTCGCAAGGCCACACGATTGGGGTGCTCCTTGATATGGCTTTGAAAATAGGTTAGAAGGGTTTCGTCGCTCATGGCTTACTCTCCTTAGATAGACGACTCTTTTGTCGTTGCGAGGAGTGAAACGACGAAGCAACCTCGTATCTATATCGTGAGATTGCCGCGCTCCCTTGGTCGCTCGCAATGACTACATTTGTATCAGCCCTTAATCCCGGCCAAACGTTTCACCATCCGCTTTCGGGCCTCGATGTCATACTGGCCTGTGATGGCAATCTTTTCCATGATGGGGGATCCTCCGCCGTGAATCGCTGCCACGGCCGCCACTCCACCTATGGACGAACATAAGATATCACCCACGTGCCTCCAGAGCAAGTGTTGATTTTCTGGCGAGATGTCAGGGTTACGAACGATGTATTTGTTGAGTAAATTCTTAACTTCCGGATTTAGCCAATCTTCCTCAAAAGGCAGGGTAGCCGGGACACCACCCGACACGTCCGCCAGGGTCTCCATTTCATGATAGAAAGCCTCGCCTGTTAAACAGCGTCCCACATTACAGTAGATCGAGTCGGGAATGTAGGTACCGGGGCCAAAGGGAACGACTCCCACCCCGGGCATATAGACCTTGGAACCGCTTAACTCAGAAGCCGTAAACCCAGCTGCATAGGCTAACTCGGTGACCATGATCATTTCGGCAAGTTTGTCCCGTATATGTTTTTCATTTTGAACGCCATTATATTCTGCAGCCAGGGCAACCGTCCCCATCATCAGTTCAGATAAGGCCGGTTTGCACCCGGAGTAGCTATGCCGATGGTAAAGGGCAAATAGCATAGCCAAAATACTGCCCGCCAAGGTCTCCCCGCAGAGAAAAACCCTTTCCCATGGGACCAAGGCATCTTCGAAAACGATCATAGCATCGCTGGTTCCTTGTTCAAATCCTTTTTTGAAGTTCTTGCGGGGCCGGATGCTTGTCGCCCTTACGACCATCTTCACCCCTTCCCAGTCCCCTGGAATAGCAAAGGCCACGGCCCAATCTTTTTCATCGGGATGCAGAGCACGGGTGGGAATCACCAGAACTTCGTCTGCCTGAGGTGCTATCGTAATATGGGTTTTGCAGCCGCGAACCACAATGCCATCGTTCTTCCTCTCCACTACGTGGACATAGGCATCCGGGTCCATTTGTTGACCGGGTCTTTGGGTTCTATTGCCTTTCACATCGGTCTGGGCACAACAGCCTACAAGGTTCTCCTGCTGGAACCGTCTGAGCCATTTCAGGAAATTGTTATAATACTCTGTGGTTCCCTTGTTGGCCTTGTCCGCCTCATAGGAGACACAGGATACACCATTGGCTGCATCAATGCCCATACAACGCTGGATGCAGCCGCCCACCTGCTGGCAAAGAAATCGCGTCATATCCTGTTTTTTATGGAGATCCGTTTTACTCTGGTGAATATGGCAGAACCGATTGATCCTCTCTCCTGTGAGATGAGAAGTGGCCGTCATGAGATCAGCATGCTCGGGCTTCTCCGCAAGGTCGAAGGTCATACCCGTCGTCTCAATGACGGTCTGCATCCGCTCATCGTCCCTGGCCACTTTCTCCCCCTGGAGATAAATATTTCTGCGCATCTTCTGGAGCCGGGCAACCCAATCCTTTTTTGTCTTCACATCTTCCCCCTTTTCATTTTAAATTTATTTAAACGATCTTGAAAAAAGATTCCTCGAACTCTGGCTTTCCTTCATACCTCTTCATGAAAAATCTAGCGGCCACGTCCGCATACGAGGGTCCGCACATCCTTCATTCTCCCCTGGGCAATAGGCAACCCTCCCATCGTTTCAGCTCTCCAAATATTGCTCCATAGCCCTAATCATTTCCGTTCTCCCCTCCTATTCTTCCGGGGGTACAGGAGCCTGTAATAGTGCGTATAGCAGGGTTCCTCCATCGATCACAATCTCTGCGCCGGTAGTATAGCTGGAGGCATTGGAAGCCAAGTAAATCGCCGCACCAACGATGTCATCAGGTTCGCCTATGCGCCCCATGGGTGTCATTTTGGCCAATTCTTGTTTCCGCTTTTTGAATTCTTCCGGTGGAAGGTGAGCCCAGTGTGAATCCAGCAACTTTGTACTAATCGGCCCGGGGGCAATCGTATTTACATGAATATTAAAGGGGGCCAATTCTACGGCGAAGGCACTGGTTATCATCCGGACACCTGCCTTGGAAATATTATAGATGCTTACTCCAGGTTCAGGCTTGATGCCATCGACGGAAGCAATATTTATGATTTTGCCGCCGCCTTGCTTCTTCATGACTTTGGCAACCGCCTGACTGCAAAAATAAAGCCCTTTCAGGTTCAGGTTCATAATGGTTTCCCAGAGACGTTCATCAGCATCTAGCACGGTACCCATGCTAGGATTGGTGCCGGCATTATTAACGAGTATATCGATCCTGCCGAACTTGTCCATCACGGTGCTCACCATCCTGCTTATGTCTTCCATCTTGCCCAGATGGGCCTGGACAGGGAATGCTTCACCCCCGAATGCCTTGATCTCTGCAGCGTTCGCTTCGAGGTCGTTAATCTTGCGGCTGGCAACCGCAACCTTCGCACCGGCCTTGGCAAAGCCCAGTGCAATAGCTTTGCCAATACCCCGGCTACCACCTGTCACAATCGCTGTTTTACCCTTCAAAGAAAATTTGGAAAGATCAAACATGTTCAAACCTCCTTAAATTTAATAAATCGTTCTGAAGAATATCTTCATTGAAGTTCAGTACGACGTACGAAACCAAATTGAGTTTTTGAAAGTCCTTAGCAACGATTGCTTTTCCCACGTCAAACCCCTTCCTCTATTCCTGAAAATTAATAGCCCATAGAACAAAGTGTGTCAAATAAAATATTTTCATATAAGAGAGAGCTCTGAAAAACTACTACACGCTCTGATTTCTGGACTTTTTCAGAAATCTCTAAGAAACATCTTGACAGGAATGTCAGAGTATGGTTACTTTTCAAACGTATAAACCCTGCCTAAAGAAATCAATAAAAAAGTATTTAAGTCAGAGGAATGTTTACCTATGAATTTTGCTCCGTCTGATCATTCTACCTCCATCAAATCACCGCTTCTTGAAGTAAACCCCGTTAGAAATTCCAGCGGGGCATTAAACCCCTCCGGAATTATTCTAAAATCTAACCCCGCTGCAGAGCAGTGGGGCATTATTTCTAACGGGGTAAAGAACCTCTCCCGGGACTTCGGGGGGTTGCGAGCGCTTGCTACGGTATCGAATATGCGACTCAGGGTTTAGCCAAATACAAACGGTTGGCCAAGGTGGTGTTCACGGAGACGATTCTCTGCAGTCCTTCCGGCAAAGTATTACGGCGGCTTTTAAAAAATTCACCATCCATATGCGCATGAAGAAATCAGAGGCGTAATCAAAATATATTTAAGAAAGGAGTCAAATTGAACGATGTTCTAATCGTTAGTGCAGCAAGACTTCCTATTGGAAGATTTGGTGGGGCCTTAAAAGAGGTGAGCGATTGGGATCTGGGAACGATCGCCATAGCAGAGGCTATGAAAAGGGCAGGATTAAGAGGCGACGCAATCGATGAGGTGATCATGGCCCATGGTTTCAGAACGGGCGATCTTCCTGCTAATTCCTCAAGGGCTGTAGCGCTTAAGGCTGGAATTCCGATTGAAAAACCGCAGTTCACAATTAATAAGGCCTGTGGGGGAAGTTTAAGGGCTATTAGTTTAGCCGCCCAGATCATCAAGACTGGAGAAAGCGATATCATCATTGCTGGAGGAATGGAAAGTATGAGCAGGGCTGCTTACATCCTGCCCAGAGTGAGATGGGGCAGCCGGCTTGGACATGCCCAGCTCATCGATCAGCTCGTCCTCTTGGATCCTATTTCTGGTTATTCATTGGGAGAGACCGGAGAGAACGTGGCCGAACTTTATAAAATTTCCCGTGAGGACCAGGATCGGTTTGCTTTTCTAAGTCAGCAGAAAGCTGAACAGGCTATCAAATCCAATCGATTTAGAGAAGAAATAGTACCTGTCCCAATTCCTCAAACTCGCGGAGCCCCGTTGATCTTTGATACAGATGAACATCCAAGGTTCGGCACAAGATTAGAGGAACTGTCAAAGCTTAAACCTGCATTCAAACAGAACGGCACCATCACGGCTGGCAATGCAAGCGGGCTAAATGACGGGGCCTCTGCCGTTGTTGTGATGTCTCGAAAAAAAGCGAGAGAAATGGGCATCCATCCGCTCGCATCGATTCGGTCTTATGCATCCGTAGGAGTGAAGCCTGAAATTATGGGCATTGGTCCTATTCCAGCCACCCGAAAGGCTTTACAAGAAGCCGGGCTGGAACTTAAAGATATCGATTTAATAGAGTTAAACGAGGCCTTTGCATCTCAGTCCATAGCCGTGATAAGAGAACTGGGTATGGACATAGAAAAAGTAAATGTGAATGGAGGAGCGATAGCCCTTGGCCATCCCATCTCTGCAACAGGCTGCATTCTTTTGACGAAAATCATCCATGAGATGAAGAAACGGAAATCCCAGCTTGGTCTCGTCACCATGTGTATTGCAGGAGGACAGGGCATAGCGATGATTGTTGAAAATGAACCCTGATGTTGCAAGAAATCGCATCATCCAAAGGAGGAAGAAATGATCATCCAGAAAGTATTGATTGTTGGATCCGGTTTGATGGGAGGAGGCATTGCCCAAGTCTGTGCTCAAGCGGGTATAAAAGTTTTCGTCACCGATATCAGCCAGGAGATCTTGAATCGAGCCTTGAAGAATATCGCCTGGTCAGTGGGCAAATTCATCGAAAAGGGAAAGGTCACGGAGAGCTTGGAAATGATCATGAGTCGGATCCAAACCGGCACTGATTTCACTGCCGCAACCCAAGCGGATCTGGCCATAGAGGCTGTCTTTGAGAAATTGGACCTGAAGCAGGAGATCTTCAGGAAGCTCAATGAAATCTCTCAGGAGGAAACACTCCTTGCCAGTAATACCTCAGCCATTCCAATTACCGAGATCGCAGCCGTAAGCAAAAGGCCGCAAAAGGTTTTGGGCCTTCATTTTTTCAATCCTGTCCCGATGATGGAAGTTGTGGAGGTCATCAAAGGGGTGAGGACTTCAGAAGAGACCATGCAGGCAGGCTTGGATTTTATTAGGAGCCTAAGCAAGGAGCCCATCCGGGTGGAGAGCGATGTGCCAGGTTTTCTGCTTAACCGGATTAATCTGGTGGGTTATATTGAGGCGATTCGTTTATTAGAGCAGGGCATCGGGACTGTGGCGGATATTGATAAAGGGGTCCGGCTCGCTTTTGGTAGGAGAATGGGACCTTTTGAGACAGGGGATCTGGTTGGATTGGATGTATCCTATGGGGCACTCACAGCCATCTATGAAGAAAGTAAGGATGTGCGGTATTATCCCCCACAGCTTTTGAGACGAAAGGTTAAGGCTGGAGAGCTCGGACGCAAGACCGGCCGTGGGTGGTATGAGTATAAGCCGGATGGAAGCCGAAAGGAGAAGTAGATGGATCAAAAACTTGCGCATTACGAAATAAAGGGCCAGACGGCGATCGTCACCATTGATCATCCTCCAATGAACGCTTTGGATGTAGCCACCAAAGAGGCCATTGGCGAAGTATTTAAGGAGCTGGATGGTCGAAGACAGGAGATCAGAGTGGTCATCTTAAAGGGGGCAGGAGAGAAGGCCTTTGCCGCAGGGGCTGACATCAAGAAATTTTTAGAGTTAAAACCTGACACGGCCAAGAGGAACATTTCACGGAGTCATCAAATTTATGCAATGGTTGAAAATTTTGAATGGCCGGTGATTGCTGCGATCCATGGATTTTGCTTAGGTGGGGGGCTGGAACTGGCGCTCTGTTGCGATATCCGTTATGCAGAAGAAACTTCAAAATTAGGTTTTCCTGAGGTGAATTTGTCTGTTTTCCCTGGAAATGGGGGCATTTGGCGTTCTTTATACCATCTCTCTCTGGGTAAACTGAAAGAACTCGTTTTCACCGGAGAGATGATCAGCGCAACGGAGGCATTCACACTTGGATTGATAGAGAAAGTCGTTCCCCCAGGAAAAGTGATGGAGGCCGCCTTGGAGCTTGCGGCGAGGATGATTGAAAAAGGCCCTTTGGGAGTGGCTGCAGGGAAAAAGGTGATCAATCGGGCAAGAGACCTTTCTCTCCAGCAAGGATTGGAGCTGGAATCCGATCTATGGGCCAATCTTACAGCGACTGAAGATATGAAAGAGGGAGCGCAGGCCTTTATTGAGAAAAGAAAACCACAATATAGATGTCGATAAGGAGAAAGACTATGAGAGACGCAGTCATTATCAGTACTGTCCGTACACCAGTAGGCAGGTACATGGGGGCGTTGAAAGATGTTCTGGCCTACGATCTGGCCGCGATTGTTCTAAATGAAGTGGTGAAGAGAGGAAAAATCAATCCCGCTGATGTCGATGAGGTCATTTTAGGCCAGTCCTATCAAAATGGCGAGTATGTCAATATTGCACGCATGGCTCTATTGAAGGCTGGCTGGCCTGATTCCATCCCTGGTATTGTTCTGGATCGACGCTGCTGCACAGGTCTCGATGTGGTCTGCTTCGCCGCCATGAAGATCCAATCCGGAAATGCAGATCTGATTGTCGCCGGAGGTGTTGAGAGTATGAGCACGGCCGAATTCTATATCCCCGGAGAGATCAAATGGGGTATCGGGGGCAAAAAGGGTATGCCCAAGGGACATGGGGACCTCTCTATTTGGGGCATTCCTTTTTACGATCGTATCCAAAGGGCTCGTGTCATGTCCCAGCCTGAAGAGAGGTATGGGATTTTACCTGCCATGATGTCATGGGCTGAGACAGCTGCAAAAGAAGAAGGAATTTCAAGAGAGGAGTGTGACCAATGGTCTCTGGCAAGCCACCAGAAAGCATGCGCAGCAATCAAGACGGGTAAATTCAAGGAGGAGATCGTCCCGGTAACGGTCTCCCGGGGCAAAGGTAATGTTATTATAGTGGATCAAGACGAGGGGCCTAGGGCAGACACCACTTTGGAAAAACTATCTAAGCTTCCACCTGTGTTAGGGGGAGTCTGTACAGCAGGAAATTCATCATCCGAGAACGATGGAGCGGCTGCAGTGGTGATCACCTCAGGCGAAATGGCCAAAGAGCTGAGGGCTGAACCATTGGGTAAGCTAAAATCCTTTGCTGTGGTCGGGGACGATCCCAGGCGGACATATAAAACAATACCCAAAGCAGTCAATAAAGCGCTTGAAAAGGCTGATCTTACCCTTGATCAGGTGGATCTTATTGAGATTCAAGAGGCATTTGCTGCACAGGTACTGGCTGATTTAAAAGAGATGGGTATCACAAAAAAGGATTACCCTAAGATCAATGTGAATGGCTCAGGCATCTCCTTAGGTCATCCCATCGCCTGTACAGGGACCAGGGTGTTGGTCACCTTGCTTAACGAAATGAGGAGAAGAAATGTCCGATTTGGCCTGGAGTGTATATGTGGCGGAGGTGGGCTGGGTATCGCAGCAATCTTTGAAAGAAGTCAGGGGTAAACCCCGTTAGAAAGGAAGGTCTTTAACCCCGCCCTTTCTGTAAGAAATTGTCGAAGACTCGACTCTCCGAGAAGCTTTATTTTTATTATCGTCCGCGCCATCAATGGCAGGGCTTTCTAACGGGGTAAAGTGAGGCGACCATGTTTTTTGAATTGAATGAGAAGCAGAAGGCGTTTCAAAAGAAGGTTCGGGATGTTTATGAAAAAGAAGTGGGCCCATTGGTTGAGGAGTATGAGCGAAGGGAGACTTTCCCCGTTTCCCTTTATCCCACACTGGGGGCAGAGCAACTTCTCTGCCTTCGGTGTCCAGAGAAATATGGTGGGCTCGGGTTGGACAAAGTTTCTGAATCCATTTCGATGGAGGAGTTGAATCGAGTCTGTGCGGGCATCGGTGCGGGGATTATGGTTCACGGAGGGTTGGCTACGGATCCCCTCCTCCATTATGGTTCTGAGGACCTGAAGCAGAGATACTTGCCTCCTGCTGTTCGGGGAGAAAAGATCGGAGCCTTTGCATTGACGGAACCGGATGCAGGGTCGGATGCCTCTGGGATTCGGACGATTGCTTTGAAACAGGGGGATGGCTATCGTCTCAATGGTTCGAAGACCTTTATCACTAATGGGACGATCTGTGATTTTGTGACCGTTGCCGCCTATACAGATCCTACCAAGAGGGGGATGGGGATTAACCTCTTTATTGTGAATAGGGATGATCCAGGATTTTCCGTGACGAAAAAACTAAAAAAGTTAGGCAACCATTCCTCAGATACCGCTGAATTGGCTTTTGATGACTGCTTTGTTCATAAAGAAAGGATGCTCGGAGAGCACGAAGGCGGAGGGCTGGAACAATTGGAAGGGACTCTCAAATCGGGGAGGATTACCTATGGAGCCAGAAGTACAGGTGTGGGTCAGGCGACATTTGATGCCATCCTTCCTTATGTCAAGGGGACCCAAAGGCATGGTGAATCCCTGAGAAGGTCGCAGGCCATTCGGTTCATTTTGGCAGAGATGGCGATGTCGATTGAGGTGATGAGATATGTGACCTTTCGAGGAGCATGGCTTTTTGATCAAGGGATGGCTTCGATGAAGGACGCCTCGATCGTGAAACTCTTCTGCACCGAATCGATCCAGGAGATCGTTCAGAAGGCGATGGCCATCCAAAAGAATTTGGGATTGATGATGGAGAATCCTATTCAGAGATTTTTGAGAGATGCGAGATTATTTAAAATTCCAGAGGGGACTTCTGAGATCCACCACTTAGTGATTGCACGGGAATTAGGGCTTTAGAAGGAGAGAAGATGGATTTTGAATTATCGGATGTGCAGAGGGATGTTCAGAAAGCAGCAGTGGAGTTCGCCCAGGGGGAATTCGATCCAGATCTTGCGCTGGAGCTGGATCAGACAGGGCAATTCCCTGAATCCATCTGGAAGAAAGCCTGCCAGCTGGGATTCATCGGGATTCATTATCCTGAGGAGTTTGGAGGTCAGGGGCTGGGTCTCTTTGAGAACGTTCTCGTGATCGAAGCATTCTGCAGGATTGATTCTGGAATTGGGAGTGCCTTGAGCATGGTCGATATGGGATCAGAGGTCATTCTAAAATTCGGTTCCCATGAGCAGAAGAAGAACTTTCTTCTCCCTTTGGCAAAAGGAGAGAAGCGACTGAGCATTGCCTTTGCTGAATCGGAAGATGGGAAAGACCTCTCATCTATCTCCACCGTCGCAGAGAGGAGGGGTGAGGAATATCTCATCCATGGGGGAAAAAGATTTGTGCTCAATGCCTCCTTGGCAGATTCCTTTATTGTCCTCTGCAGGGAGCAGAAGGAAGGGTGGATCACATTGATCGTAGGTAGGGAAAAGGATGGTATTGAAGTGCTTCCCATTGAAAAGATGGGGTTGAGGATGATCCCTTTTGGAGACCTTCACTTCAGAGAGGTTCGAGTGCCCCTTGAGAGTCGGATCGGAAGTGAAGGAGAAGGAATGGAGCATGTTAACCACTGCCATCAAGTGATGGGGCTCCGAAGCGTTGCTCAGGCATTAGGCGCAGTCGAAGGGGCCTTTGATCAGGCGATGCAATACGGCAAGCAGAGGGAGCAATTCGGCAAAAAGCTTTCACAATTTCAAGTCATCCGACATAAGCTGGCCGATATGGCTGTAAGTATTGAGGTGGCACGTTGGCTCACCTACAAATCGGCCACAGAGTATGACCAGGGAAAGATTGATCCTGGATTCCTCTCCATCACCCAATTAGAGGTCGGGAGGAGATCGGTAACGGGGGTTGATGAGGCGCTCCAGATATTTGGTGGTTATGGTTATATGGCAGAGCAGGCCATTGAACATTATTTTAGGGATACCTGGGCGATCGGAGTCGATCTTGGAACAGAAGAAGAACAGAAAGATTCTATCGCAGAGAGGATATTGGGCCCCAATTCCCTAATAAGATAAAATGGACAGAGATTTACCCTCAAGTCCGTCATTCCTGCGAAAGCGGGAATCTAATTATTTGAATCTATTCTGGATTCCCGCTTGCGCGAGAATAACACCCTTTATTTTCATGGTTCGTGAGTGGCCAATTGGCCATGACTAATTACAAAGATACAAAGGAAGCCGGGATAAAATTCGTTAAAAGAGCTAAGAGGACTGTTGCAGTGAGGCTTGATCCGGACGATATTAAATCGGTGAAAAAGATTGCTGAACGCAAGGGATTAAGCTATACGTCGCTTCTCAGGATGTGGATTAAAGAACATTTGAATAAGGAAAAAAGGCTTAGGCAAGATGCCTGAGCCCGATGGGGGCAGGATCAAGTTCTTGAAGTTACGCTATGCGCTACCTGTCCTCCGCAGTCCCGCAAAGCGGGACGAAGGACGGATGGTCCATGCCTGCCTGCCATCTTAATCCGTTTTCTTAAAGTGTAAATTTTCAACGACGTCCCCGAGACATGTCTCTAACTCTTCCAATGTCATTCTGATTTCTCATTTGATCATTGAACTTGCAAAATATATAAAAACTTATATAATATTCTGGTTACGATGAAGCCGCTGAATTTCGTGGGATCGAGCCTGGACGATCTTCGGAACTTCCCCGATGAAGCTCGCCGTGCCGCAGGCTTCGAGCTCCGTGCGGTTCAAAGCGGACTCGAACCAAGCGATTGGAACCCAATGCAGGTAATCGGCCCAGGCGTGAACGAAATCCGTATCCATGTTTTGGGCGAATGGCGAGTAATCTATGTTGCTAAGCTTCGCGATACGGTTTATGTGCTTCATGCATTTCAAAAGAAGACTCGAAAAACGAGCCGGCATGATATCGATTTGGCTCGCCAACGGTGCAGGCAGATTGGAGGTAACTTATGAGCGAGGGAGTTGTTAATTCTTCTGGAAACGTATTCATTGATCTCGGGTATTCTCCGGATGAAGCCGCAATTCTTCAGATGCGTGCCGATCTTATGGCCGATCTCCGGAAGTTCCTCAAAGCCAAGAGGCTAACGCAGGCCAAGGCTGCTGAAATCCTCGGCGTTAGTCAATCCAGGGTTTCAGATTTGATCAGAGGCAAATGGGAAAGATTTAGCCTCAAAATGCTTATCACCCTTGCGACGAGAGCCGGCATGCATGTCACTCTCAAAAAGGCGGCATAGGGACGGGGTAACAAGTCGTTCGAGCGGAAGTCCGCTTCACTCCGGCCCGCCTTCGGCGCCTGAAGAAGTGGAGTCAAGTCTATTTTATTAGCATTCAAGTATTCAGGGCACACCATACCTAATTCCGAATCGTCCTCCGCTTTGGTCCTGTTTAATGAGACCGGAGTGCAGAACCCGTCAGCCTCGCAAGCCTTGTCACAAGACATTCACATCCGAAGGTCTCCCTGTCTATTGCAGACGTCTTAAGCCCCTGCTTCTTTCTCACAAAATACATCCAACCGCTACTCTTGCAATTGCGGACTTCATGCAAAAGCTTAAGTCTCCCCGCAACTGAAGTCAAGGAATCAAGTTTTGTTAGGGGGAAGCCACTTCCAAATCTGATGGTGTTTGTTAATTCAAGTGGAAGTGTGCCTGTGCTTGAAATGAGAATTGAAAGGGTTAGATTTGCTAATCTATTGTCAAACGTTATGAACCCGGGGTGATTATTTTGAGCTTTGGGAAATAGGTTCGATAGCGAGCGATATCTCTGGTTAGCAAAGGGATTCCAACAACAGCGGCATGGGCTCCGATAAAAAAATCAGGGAGGGTAGAGCTTTTCTTTCCTCTTCTCCGGCGATATGCTAAAAAGCATTTGGCCGCAAGGAAAGCTGCTTCCCATGGAATGGGGTCCCGTCGGAAAAAAGCCGAAGGCAATACTTCTTCTACATCCTCAATTCGATCAAACCCTACTGATACCTCTGCATAAATAATCGAATTGATCACCAGTGTATGGGTCTCAGCATACTTTGCAAGTGCCTGGGAAGACCAGAGAAACCATTTTTGTCTTCTGTCACGATGTCCAAAATGACATTGCTATCCACAAGGATGTCCATGGGTTACCCTCGGGTCAGCGCCAATATCTCATCCGTCGTCATCTTTACTGTTG
>Ga0315280_10002145_pt1 | contig 32334 bp, 31 predicted proteins | sample YL17G06_40_MG_FD_203697 | JGI IMG/M metagenome (GOLD analysis project Ga0315280, IMG submission 203697) | Sediment microbial communities from Yellowstone Lake, YNP, Wyoming, USA - YL17G06_40 | ecosystem: Environmental > Aquatic > Freshwater > Lake > Sediment | place: USA: Wyoming | collected...
GCGCATGGCCTGCCAGCGGGCGCTGATCGACTACCAGCAGCAGCTCCTGCGGGCCAAGAACGACGACGACGTGTTCAAGGAGCTGTTCCGCACGTTCGTCCGGCGGACGGGCGGGCTTTTCGGGGCGGCGCTGGTCTGCAACGCCCAGGGGGAGTTGCACCTGGCCGGGCGGTTCGGCGTGCCCAGGCCCGACAGCACCAACTTCTGCCGCCACCTAGGCGCGCCGATCGTGAACATGGCGCTGGCCGACCCCCGCGTGATGGTCCTCGACGCCGAGGAGCAGCGCGACGCGTTCGACCCGGCCATCCGCCGATACCTCACCGGCGTGACTTTACTGACGATCCCCCTGGTGCCCGCGCCGGGCGAACTCATAGGCCTGGTCGTCCTCTACCGAAAGGGCGAGCAGCCATTCCTCGACGAGGACATCGTCCTGGCTGAACTCATCGGCCCCCCCACCGCCGTCGCCGTGGAGCGAAATGACTGACACGTCCCAAGGCGTCCGGCTTCGCTGCGCTTTGCCGTGACATGATGGCTTGCCAAGGCGTAGTTCGCCGCGGGGGCGATGCAGAGAGGTGCCCGGCTTCGTACCTCGGCAGGATCGGGACTACGCCGAGGCAGTCTCCGCTCGCCAGGAAGCGGGGAGCGAAGACTGGGCCGTAGTAGACTTGAACTACTGACCTCCTGCGTGTCGAGCAGGCGCTCTAGCCAACTGAGCTAACGGCCCGGGGTCTGGAGTTGACTGTATGGCCGGGGCGCGGGGGCTGTCAAGGCGAAGTTGGCTACCACAGGCGTCTCCCCTCCGTGGAAAGCCCACGGCATCGCCGTATGATAGTCTTCCCCTGGCAGAACGGTGGTATCCCCCTGCGGTGCAGGGGGCTTCCCCCGCCACTGCCCCGCCGCGGGCAAGGGGGAAAGCACAGCAGAAAGGCCCGGCAAATGCCGATTGACAATAGTGCCGGCTGACGGTAGTTTTAGATAGATAGAATGCATGTCGAAGCCGACAGACGAACATGCCCAAGACTATGACTACGACGACGCGTTAATGGCTGGCCCGGAGACATCTCCGCGGGCCGGTCAGTCGTGGGTCTTTGGGGACCTTCGCCTATCGGCTTTTCATTTCGGCGCCCGCGTGAGATGACCCCCGGCCGGGAGGTCGGAACATCATGAAGGTGACAATCAAGCTGCCTGACGGAAGCACTCGGCAGTACGAAAAGTCCGTCTCGGCGATGCAGGTGGCTGAGGACATCTCGCCGCGTCTGGCCCGCTCGGGGGTGGCGGCAGAGATCGACGGGCGGCTGTGCGACCTGACCGCGCAGATCGTCAACGGCACGCATGAACTGAAGATCGTCACCGACCGCGACCCGGCGGCGCTGGAGGTGCTGCGTCACACGGCCGCCCACGTGATGGCCCAGGCGGTGGTGCGGCTGTTCGGCGAAGGCGTGCAGTACGCCATCGGCCCGGCATTGATGAACGACTTCCAGTACGGCTTCTACTACGACTTCGACCTGCCCCGCCCCATCGCAGCGGACGACCTGGAGAGGATCGAGCAGGAGATGCACAGAATCGTCAAGGAGGACCTGCCGATCACCCGCGAGGAGCTGGGTGACAAGGCCGTCTTTGAGGCGATGGACGGTGCCGGCCAGACCGACTACAAGGGCGAGATCATCGACGGCCTGGTCAGGGAGCACACCGAGGCCGGCAGGAAGCTGGCCAGCTTCTCCGCCAGCGTCTACCGCCAGGGTGAGTTCATCGACCTCTGCTGCGGGCCTCACCTGCCAAGCACGGGAAGACTGAAGGCCTTTAAGCTGCTGACCGCCGCCGGGGCGTACTGGCGCGGCGACGAGGCCAACAAGATGCTCACACGCATCTACGGTGTGGCCTTCTTCAGCGACAAGGAACTCGCCGAGCACCTGGCCCGCATCGAGGAGGCCAAGAAGCGCGACCACCGCACGATCGGCAGGCAGTTGGGGCTCTTTCTCATCAGCGAGGCCGTCGGGCCGGGCCTGCCGCTGTGGATGCCCAACGGCACGATTATACGCAACGAGCTTCAGGCCTGGCTGGCTGGCGAGCTGAACAAGCGCGGCTACCAGGCGGTCATCACGCCGCACATCGGCAAGCTGGACATGTACCGCACCAGCGGGCACTACCCCTACTACAAGGAATCGCAGTTCCCGCCCATCCAGCTCAGCGAGCAGGAGGGCTACCTGCTGAAGCCGATGAACTGTCCGCACCACATCCAGATATACAAGGCCACCCAGCACAGCTACCGCGAGCTGCCGATACGCCTGAGCGAGTTCGGCGTGGTGTACCGGCTGGAGCAGTCCGGCGAGCTGACCGGGCTGACACGCGTGCGCGGATTCACACAGGACGATGCGCACATATTCTGCACGCCCGACCAACTGGAGGCGGAGGTCGAGTCCTGCGTGGAGCTGACAAAGCTGGTGCTCGAGACTCTGGGGCTGAGCGACTATCGCGTCCGCATCGGCTTGAGGGGCGAGGACTCCAGCAAGTACGTCGGCAGCGGCGCCAACTGGGACCAGGCAGAGGCCAACCTGCGAAACGTGGTCAAGAAGCTGGGCATGAAGCACGAGGAGTCGCCGGGCGAGGCGGCCTTCTACGGCCCGAAGATCGACTTCATGGCCAAGGACTGCCTGGGGCGAGAGTGGCAGCTTGGGACGATCCAGGTGGACTACAACCTGCCCGAGCGGTTCGACCTTGAGTACGCCGGGTCTGACAACGCCCCGCACCGCCCGGTGATGATCCACCGCGCGCCTCTGGGCTCGCCGGAGCGGTTCATAGGCATTCTGATCGAGCACTTCGGCGGGGCGTTCCCGCTGTGGCTGTCGCCGGTGCAGGTGGCGGTCCTGCCGGTCAGCGAGAAGTTCAATGACTACGCCGGCAAGGTGCTGGCCGCCCTCAAGGAGGCCAATATCCGCGTGGAGCTTGATGACTCCTCCGAGAAGATCGGGGCCAAGATACGCCGGGCGACACTGGCGAAGGTGCCCTACATGGCTGTGGTGGGCAGCCGGGAGGAGCAGGCAGGCACCGTCGCCGTCCGCTGCCGCAGCGGCGCCGACCTGGGCGCGACGGGCCTGGAGGAGCTGGCGGCGGCACTGCGGCGGGAAATCGACACAAAGGGTGCAAGTCCGCTTGAAACCGACAAGGGACAGTGACATACAATAGGTAGCAGCCTCGAGCCGCCCGGCCCGCCGCGTGGCTGGCGGAAGCTCGATGAGCCCAGTTCGGGAGAACCACCATACCACAGAACCTACGCTGTAACGAGCGTATCAGGGTCTCGCCGATCAGGCTGATCGACGAGAACAACGAGCAGGTCGGCATCGTTGAGGTCTCCGAGGCGTTGGCCCGCGCCTCGGCGGCGGGGCTGGACCTGGTCGAGGTCGCCCCGCAATCCCGCCCCCCCGTCTGCCGCATCATGGACTACGGCAAGTGGAAGTACGCCCAGCGGAAGAAGGAACAGCGGTCCAAGATGCGCCGCCACGAGATCGGGATGAAGGAAATCCGCATCAAGACCCCCAAGATCGGCGACCACGACCTGATGATAAAGGTCAGCCACGCCAGGGAGTTCCTCACCAGGGGCGACAGGGTCCAATTCCTGCTGCGTTTCCGGGGAAGGGAACTGGCCCACACAGAAGAAGGCGAGAAGGTGTTCGCCCGGATCACGCAGGACCTGGCCGACGTGTCCAAGGTGGACCGGGGCTTCCGCAGGGAGGGCAGGCGGATCACGATAGTGCTGGCGCCGCATGTCGCCGCCGGCGCCAAGAAGCCCGCCGCTGCGCCGGCTAGGCCGGCCCCGGCCCAGCCGCCGCAAGCGCCCGCCCCACCTGCGCAGGCCGCCGCGCCGCCGCCTGCCCCGCCCCAACCGCCGGCAAGCAGCTCGTAGCCAGTGGGTCGCACCCGGGGACAACACTGGTCTGTCCGTACCTCCAGGGGACTGCTGGTCCCCTTGCATGCTGCCGCCTGCCACAGAGGCGAGTGGCTCGCGGCCTGAAGTCTGCCTGTTGCCTTCGCGTGGGGACGCGTGTATCTTCCGCAGTTCCGGGATTTGGCAACACACTGTCAAGGTGGGTGATATGAACGTGCTTATCACAGGCGGGGCGGGGTTTATCGGCTCGCACCTGGCTGAGGCGATGGTCCGGGCCGGATCGAGCGTCGCGGTCGTGGACGACCTGTCCACCGGGTCGGTGGACAACATCCGCCACCTGCTGGGGCGCGATAGCTTCCGCTTCGTCCGCGAGACTGTCCGCAACGGCTCGACCATGACGGCGCTGGTGGACCGCTGCGACGTGATATTCCACCTGGCCGCGGCGGTGGGCGTGCAGCTCATCGTGGACCGCCCAGTCCACACCATCGAGACCAACATCCACGGCAGCGAGGTCGTGCTGGACCTGGCCAACAAGTTCCGCCGCAAGGTCCTGGTCGCCTCGACGTCCGAGGTCTACGGCAAGAACACCAAGGTCCCCTTCGCCGAGGATGACGACACGACGCTGGGCTCCACCCGCTATACCCGCTGGAGCTACGCGTGCAGCAAGATGGTCGATGAGTTCCTGGCCCTGGCCTACCGCGACCAGTTCGGGCTGGAGACGATCATCTGCCGATTCTTCAACACGATAGGCCCGCGGCAGACGGGGCAGTACGGGATGGTCGTGCCGCGATTCGTTCAGGCTGCGCTGGCCGGTGAGCCTCTTACGGTCTTCGGCACAGGCCAGCAGAGCCGCTGCTTCTGCAACGTTACCGACGTAGTCGACGCGCTGCTGAGGCTGGTCGACTGCCCCCAGGCGATCGGTGAGGTCATCAACGTCGGCTCGGATGAGTCGGTGACCATAAACGAGCTGGCGGCACAGGTCGTATCAATGACCGGCTCACAGTCTGCGATCCGGCACATCAGCTACGAGCAGGCCTACGGGCGGGCGTTCGACGACCTGCTGGTCCGCGTGCCGGACCTGACCAAGATTCGCCGCCTGATCGGCCACAAGCCGCGGTTTGGCCTCAAGGCGACGCTCCAGCAGATCATCGACTACGAAAGGTCCGCCCGGCAGCGAGGATAGAGGGACGAGAAGATGGCCAAATACCTGGTCACCGGCGGCGCCGGCTTCATCGGCTGCAACCTGACGCGGTTCCTGCTGGACAAGCGCCACAAGGTCGTCGTGCTGGACAACTTCTCCACCGGCAAGCGCAGCAATCTCACCGACATCGCCGGCCGAATCGACCTGCGCGAGGCCGACGTGCGCGACGCCAAGGCCGTGGCCTCGGCGATGGCCGGCTGCCAGGTCGTGTTCCACCAGGCGGCACTCGGCTCAGTGCCCCGCAGCGTGGCCGACCCCGCGACCAGCCACGACGTCAACGTCAACGGCACACTCACCGTCCTGGAAGCCGCCAGGGCCGCAGGCGTCAAGAGGATCGTCTTCGCCGCCTCCTCCAGCGCCTACGGCGACCAGGAGGAATCACCCAAGCACGAGGGGATGGTCCCCCAGCCCATCAGCCCCTACGCCGCCGGCAAGGTCGCCTGCGAGGCATACATGAGGGGATACGCGGCCTCGTACGGGCTGGAGACGCTTTGCCTGCGCTACTTCAACGTCTTCGGCCCCTACCAGGACCCCCAAGGGGCGTACGCCGCGGTGATACCGGCGTTCGTCAGCAGGATGCTTGCGGGCCAGAGGCCGGTGATCTACGGCGACGGGGAGCAGAGCCGCGACTTCTGCTACATCGACAACGCCTGCCAGGCCAACTGGCTTGCGGCCGGCGCGCCCGCGGGCGTCTGCAACGGGCAGGCCATCAACATCGCCTGCAACCGCCGCACGACGATCAACCAGATCGTCGCGCAGCTCAACGGCCTGCTGGGCACGGACCTTCAGCCGATACACCAGGACCCTCGGCCAGGCGACGTCAAGCACTCCCTGGCGAGCGTAGAACTAGCCGGGCGGGTCATCGGCTACCAGCCCGCGGTGTACTTTGAGCAGGGCCTAGCCAAGGCAATAGACTGGTACAAGAGGAACCTCGGCTAGCAGCGCCGTGCGGCCGGCAGTGAGGGCGTGGGGCGTGAGGCCGGACAGGCAGTGCGACCCCATAGGCGGGGACCGGGCGGGCCAAAAAGCATCGTGATTAAGCGGCTGTTGGACATCATCGCCACGTTGTTCGCCCTTGCGATCCTGGGCGTGCCCATGCTCCTGATAGCCTTGGCGATCCGCCTGGGCTCGCCGGGGCCGGCGCTGTTCCGCCAGCAGCGCGCCGGCTGGAGAGGCAAGCCCTTTACCATGCTGAAGTTTCGCACGATGCGCGCCGATGTTGACCCATATGGGCGCTCCCCTCGCGGGCCGGAAGACCCCAGACTCACGCGCCTGGGCCGCTTCCTGCGGGAGAGGAGCCTGGATGAGCTGCCGCAACTGCTGAACGTGTTGGCCGGACAGATGAGCCTGGTTGGGCCGCGACCGCTCTACCTCCGCCAGGCCGAGCGATGGGACCAGCGGCAACGACGACGCCTCGAGGTCAGGCCGGGCATGACTGGCTACGCGCAGGTCTTCGGGCGGGCCTCGCTGACGCATGAGGAAAAGATAGAACTCGACCTGTATTACGTGGACAATCGGAGCTTCGCTTTAGACCTGCGTATCATGCTCCGGACGATTACCTCGATGCTGTCCGGCCGAGAGCGAACCTACGAGCGCCGCTACAGCAGGGACAAGGAGCGGGAAGGCGATTAGCGGCAGGGAACTGAACATCCTCTTTAGCTGCGCCGGCAGGCGGGTGGCCCTCATAGAGGGCTTCGCGCGAGCGATGAAGGAGCTGGACGTCACCGGCAAGCTGATTGCCACTGACATCACGCCCGCATCGCCCGCCTACCAGAAGGCCGACGTGGGCGTCCTGGTGCCGCCGGCCCGCAGGGCTGAGTATCTGCCCGCCTTGCAGGATGTCGTCAAGAAGCACAACGTCGGCCTGCTCGTGCCGCTCACGGACCTTGATCTTCGCAGCCTGGCCCGCCACCGCGATGAGTTCGCCAAGATCGGCTGCACCGTCATGATCGGTTCGGAGCGGACCGTCACCCTCTGCCGCGACAAGGCGCAGACCAACGCCCTCATCAGCAAGGCCGGGCTGGCCTCCATCAAGACCGTCACGCTCAGCCAGTTCCTCCAGAAGCCCTTCTATCCCTGCTTCGTCAAGCCGATCTCGGGCTCAGCCAGCGTAGGTACCGCGGTGATCCGCAACGACAGGCAGCTTCAGGCGCACATCCAGGCCTTCGGGGAGCTGATGATCGTCCAGGAATACGTGCCCGGCCAGGAGTACACCCTGGACGTCTACCGCAGCCGCGACGGGGTGGTCCGCTGCGTGGTGCCTCGCCAGAGGCTTTTAGTGCGAAGCGGGGAGGTGGAAAAGGGCATCACCATCAAGGACGAGGAGCTGATGCGCAGCGCCGTGGCCCTGGCTGAGAAGCTGGATGACATCTGGGGGGTGTTCTGCTGCCAATGCCGTCGCAGCGGCACCGGCCCGATCAGGTTCTTCGAGATCAATCCTCGCTTCGGGGGCGGGGCGCCCCTGGCCATCGCCGCCGGGGCCAACCTGCCGCTCTACCTGCTCCAGGAACTCCTGGGCCTGCCGATCACTGCCGAGCTGGGGGCCTTCACCGACCGGCTGCTGATGCTGCGCTATGATGAAGCAGTCTTCGTGCGGGTGAGCGACGGCATGGAGAACCTGCCGGGGTTCTCCATGCCCAGATTCCACTAGGATGGCCGCCTGCTGGATGACGCGGCAGGGCCAGCGGCCGCGGGATCAAGACAATGGCTGAGCCGGAAAGACCCCCTGTCCAGGCCGTCGTCTTCGACCTGGACGACACGCTCTACGCTGAACGCGACTACGTCCGCAGCGGCTACCGGGCGGTCGGGGAGCACCTGCGGCAGCGGCTCGCCACGGTCAGGCGGTACGAGGAGTACATGTGGGACCTTTTCCTGGCCGAGCAGACCGAAAAGGTCTTCAACGCCGCCGGCGAGCACTTCGGCCTGAACCTCTCGGACCAGCAGATAGCCGAGCTTGTGGAGGTCTATCGCGGCCACTCGCCCGCGATCATGCCTTACACCGGCGTCCCCGACCTGCTGGCCAGGCTGCACGAGCATTACCGCCTGGGGCTGCTCTCCGACGGGTACATGCCGGCCCAGCGGCTCAAACTAGAGGCGCTGAAGCTGGGGCGGTTCTTCGACCAGGTCTTGCTCACCGAGGAGATGGGAAGGGACTGGTGGAAGCCCTCTCCGGCGGGCTTCCAGGAGATCGCCCGCAGGCTAGGCTGTCCTCCCGAGGCCTGCGCCTACGTGGGCGACAATCCGGCCAAGGATTTCGTCGCGCCCAACAAGCTCGGCTGGCGGACCATTCAGTACCTCCACCCCGGCCAACTCCACGCCCACACCCCCGCCCCCGAGGGCGCCCAACCTCAGGCCGTCGTCCAAGCCGCCGACCAACTCCTCGCCGCCCTGAGGTAGAGGTTTCCCACAGAGGCAACCGCTGCTTGCTTCCCACGGCAAACCCAAGGTGCCATCTTTGGCGCCCAAGCAGCCAAGAAGCATGAACGCTTGGACGGCGATGAGCATCAAGTTCGCCAACCAGCGGAACTACCTGGACGAGCTGTTCCGCGTCTATCCCTGTATCCCGGAAGGGATTAGGGATATCGACGAGGAGAAGTGGCGACCCATCGGGCAGGCCTTCAACCAAAAGGACAAAGTAGCTTTGACAAGGAACTTGCTTGGCCTAAAGCTTTTCCCAATCAAGACCCTTATGTCGCATACTTGAGGAAAGACCCTTCTGCGCTGGATCGCAACCCCGCCACTATTGACCGACTGTGCGGGCGCCTTTTTGAGCTGGGCCTAAACGAAATCTACGAAAGGTGTTCCCAGCCAAAGGAGATGAACCGACAGATCGGGCCCCTTTTCAGGCGTTGGATGGCTTCCGGAAGCCTAGGGGCGCCGTTGTTGTCAGAGCGCGAGTTCCCCGGGACGACCAACAACGCTATCCTGAAAGGCTCGGATGCGCAGCTCCGGACATTTGCCAGAAGGCATCTAGGTTACAGTGGTACGAAAGGCTTGGACATCGTGGCGCGGTTTAACCGCAAGTTCGTGGTGGCCGAGGCCAAGTTCCTAACCGAATTCGGCGGGCACCAGAATGCACAGTTCGAGGACGCCAAGGCGCTGCTGAATGATTCATCTATCCAAGCGATCAAGGCGGCGATCCTCGATGGGGTTCTCTACATCCCAAGCAATGAAAAGATGCATAGATTTCTCGTAGAAAACAAAGAACAACACAACATCATGAGCGCCCTAGTGCTCCGCGAGTTTCTCTACCAAGTCTAGAATGGAGCCGAGATGGACACGGACCTTATCTATCCCAATAAAAGGCCTGCTTGGGCAGTCATAGAACAGACGCGCTCGGCTATGCTGGAGGCCGTTTCCGTAGAGGGTGCCAGCGGTGACGATAACCTCCTCATTCATGGAGATAACCTTCGTGTCCTGAAATCCCTTCTCACGCACTATGGGATGAAGGCAAACGTGGACCTGGTATATATTGATCCCCCTTTCGCCACAGACACTGTTTACAAACACAACACCAGGCGCACCTCCACTGTCAGTCCTGCGAATGACGACCACGTAGCCTATGCAGACAAGCTAAAGGGGACTGAGTTCCTTGAGTTCTTACGGGAACGTCTCATTCTGATTCGTGAGCTTATGGCCTCCCATGCCTCCATCTACCTCCACATCGACTGCAAGATCGGACATTACGTCAAGATCATCATGGACGAAGTATTCGGGCAGGAGAACTTCCGCAACGATATTACTCGTATCAAGTGCAACCCAAAGAATTTCGCCCGTAAAGGGTACGGCAACGTCAAGGACCTGATTCTGTTCTACACCAGGAGCGAGGATTTCATCTGGCATGAGCCCAAACTGCCTCTTACCCAGGAAGAGACCGAGAGACTATTCCCCAAGATTGATGCTCATGGGCGACGATACACAACGACTCCCTTGCATGCCCCCGGAGAGACGCAGAAAGGGAACACCGGTAGAGAGTGGAAGGGGCAGTTGCCTCCCAAGGGCCGGCATTGGCGGTACGATCCTTCGGTGCTGGACGAGCTGGACGCCCAGGGGTTGATTGAGTGGTCCTCCACCGGAAACCCCAGGAAGATCATCTACGCCGACGAGGCGGAGGCACGAGGCAAGCGCCTCCAGGACATCTGGGAGTTCAAAGACCCACCCTATCCTCGCTATCCCACCGAGAAGAACCTCGATCTCCTGCGCACCATTATTGCCACGTCGAGCGATCCAGGCCAACGGGTACTTGACTGCTTCTGCGGTTCTGGCACGACCCTGGTGGCGGCGCAAAAACTCGGCAGACATTGGATCGGGGTCGATGAGTCGAAGGTTGCGATTGACATTTCCAAATCTCGCCTAGCAGGGAAAGACAAGTCACTGATCTCCCTTATGCCCGGATTCACCTACCTGGCAGAAGGCGGGTGCGAAGAGTCTGTTAGGGGTTCCCAGCGCGCTGGCTCTTGATTTTCTGCGGGATTTCGCGACGATTCTACGGACATGAGTCAGACCTACTACGTCACGACGCCGATTTACTACGTCAACGATGTCCCGCACATCGGGCACTCGTACACCACCATCGCCGCTGACGTGCTGGCCCGCTACTGGCGGATGGAGGGCAGAGACGTTCACTTCCTGACCGGCACCGACGAGCACGGCATCAAGATCGTCAAGGCCGCCACAGAGCGGGGCGTGCCCCCGCGGCAGCTCGCCGATGAGGTCGTGGTCCAGTTCATCGACCTGTGGCGCGACCTGAACATCTCCAACGACGACTTCATCCGCACCAGCCAACCGCGCCACGAGCAAAGGGTACAGGAGATCATCCGCCGCCTGCTCGCCCGCGACCAGATATACCTGGGCAGGTACGAGGGCTGGTACGACGAGGGGCAGGAGGAGTTCGTCACCGAGTCGGCCGCCCGCGACAGCGACTACAAGGGACCCATCAGCGGCAGGCCGCTGGTCCGCTACGCCGAGCCCAGCTACTTCTTCCGCCTGAGCAACTGGATACCCGCGCTCACCAAGCACATCGAGTCGCACGATGGCTTCATCTTGCCCGAGGCCCGCCGCAACGAGGTTCTCAGCAAGCTATCGGCCGGGGTGGAGGACCTGAGCATCTCGCGGTTGCTGGAGAAGCTGGGTGGCTGGGGCGTGCCGATGCCCAACGACCCCACCCACAGCGTCTACGTCTGGATCGACGCGCTGAGCAACTACATCACCGCCCTGGGCATCCCGGGGATCGGCGACGAGCATGATGGTAGCCGCGAGCGATACTGGCCTGCCAACGTGCACCTGATCGGCAAGGACATACTGTGGTTCCACGCCGTCTATTGGCCGGCCATGCTCATGGCGCTTGAGCTGCCCCTGCCCCGCTGCGTCTTCGCCCACGGCTGGTGGACCAGTGAGGGCAAGAAGATGTCCAAGAGCCTGGGCAACTTTATCTCGCGCGAGACCATCGCCGACATCTGCCGCGACTACTCGCGCGACGTGTACCGCTACTTCCTGCTGCGCCAGGTGGCCTTCGGCGCCGACGGGGACTTCTCCCACGAGATGCTGCTGAAGAGGTACAACGGCGAGCTGGCCAACGGCATCGGCAACCTGCTCAGCAGGACGGTGACCATGATCGCCCGGTACTTCGACGGTGAGATCCCCGCTGGCCCGGACCGCAGCGTCGATCAGGCGGCGCCGGTTCGTCAGGCCGCCACCGAGCTGGCCGAGTCGGCGCCACCGGCGATGGCCCAGTGCCGCTTCCATGCGGTCCTCAACAATGTGTTGGCCCTGGCGACGGCCACCAACAAGTTCATCGACGTCACCGAGCCGTTCAAGTTGGCCAAGGACTCATCCCAGCGCGGCCGGCTCGGCACGATCCTCTACGCCTGCGCCGAGGCCGTGAGGATCATCCTGCTGCACCTGCATCCGTTCATGCCCGAGACGTCGCAGCGCGGGCTGGCGCAATTGGGCTGGGAGCTTCCCGCCCAGCCGCTCAGCCGGCTCGGCGCCTGGGGCGGCCTCGCGCCGGGCGGTCACATAAAGGCCGACGGGGCACTGTTCCCGCGGAAGAGCTGATGGCCCAACTACCCGACAGGAAGCTGCTGGATGTCATCCGTGCCGACGGGCGATACCCGCCCGAGGCCTACGCGTTCCTGCTGAACGAGGTCTGGCCCAAGGCCGTGCGCGAGGCGCACGAGAAGGACCCCTCCAGGCCGGCCGCCCCCGAGCCTGCCGCGCCGATGCACCTGCACGGCAGCGAGATATGCCTGGCCGCCAAGGACCTGGCCATCGAGAAGTGGGGCATGCTTGCCAAGATAGTCCTGAACAAGTGGAACATCCGCCAGACGATCGACTTCGGCAACATGGTCTACCTGCTCATCAGCCACAACATGCTATCCAAGACCGAAGAAGACAGCCTGGAGGACTTCAGGAACGTCTACGACTTTGACGAGGCATTTCGCCAGTCAGCGGAGTTCGACCTCAAGGAATGAGCAAGCGGCAGCGGCAAGGTGAGCGTCCCCCGCCGCCCAGGCCGGCGGAGCCGATCGACGTGGTCGACGGCATACCGGACCGCTGCGCAAGATCGCCGCGGTGGCGATACGTGCTGCTGGCGGCAATAGGGCTTGTGTGGCTCGGCGTACTTGTGTATTGCTGGTTGGCCGGCGGGGCGAGCTGAGCGGCTGTCGCCTCGCGCACCCAGGAACCGGCGCGGAGGTCTTAGCCCCGCAAGCACTCGCCGCCCGCACTGGCAAGGAGGCTTACTGATTGACTAGTCATCACCACGGCAGGCTGGCGGCGTCGGAGGTCGTGCCGACGTTGCTTGCACTGCTGCTCACCTCTTGCGTGCTTACCGGCTGCAACGGGGGCAAGGAACTGGCCACGCAGAACGGGGTGCTGATCACTCCGCCCGAGACGATCAGCACGTTCAGGCTGGCCGGCAGCCTGGGCATGGCCGTCACCGATCAGTCCGCCAAGATGGTCTCCATGCGCGATGAGCACAACACGGTGGTCATCTTCGCCGATCCCGGCGGCCAGGCGTATGTCAACGGCAAGGCAGTCGCCCAGCCGGCAGGCGGCGTGGTGCGGGCGGACGGGGTGCTGTTCGTTCCGGTCAGCTTCGAGCCGGCGATCCGCGCCGCTCTTCGCAGGGCGCCGCCTCCGGCTGAAACGGCCTCGCCGCTGCCCAGCCCGGCGCCGGCAGCTCCGCCACGCCCGGCGGCGCTTGGGCTGGTGGTCATCGACCCCGGCCACGGCGGTCAAGACCCCGGCGCGACCAGCATCTACGGCGACCAGGAGAAGCACATCGTGCTGGACGTGGCCCTGGCGGCGGCCGAGAGACTCGCCCAGAGCGGCGTGAACGTCAGGATGACCCGCGAGGACGATCGCTTCGTCGAGCTGGAAGCCCGGGCCGATATGGCCAACCGCTGCCGCGCGGACCTGTTCGTCAGCATTCACGCCGACTCGGCCAGGAACCGCGGCGCCGAGGGCTTCACGGTCTACGTCCCCCGGCTGGCTACCAGGTCCAGCACGTTGGCGGCCGACTCCATCGCCTACCGCCTGAAGGTTGCCGGCGTCGCGTCGCGCGGCAGAAAAGAGGCCAACTACCGCGTCTTGGTGCGGACGGTCTGCCCGGCAGTGCTCGTTGAGCTGGGCTACCTCTCCAACGGCCGGGAGGCAGCCCGTCTGGCCAGCGCCTCCTACCGCCAGCTAGTCGCCGAGGCCATCGCCAACGGAATAGTCGATTATCTCCAGGGGAGTTAGCCCTGGCCTCCCGTGCACTTGGCGCCCGCGCAGCGGGACTTTCAGGCCCCTGTGCCTGGGGGTCTCCGGGTGCCGTCACAGGTTGCTTATCCACCCCAGGTTGCCGCCGGCGCGCCTGAATCTTAGGTTTGCTGGTAACGCAAGACACAGGCAGGTATGTCCGAGATGAAGACAGGCTATCTGCCAGTGGCTTGCCACGGCTAGGATCCCCAGACGCGATACATCGTGTTTGGGGGGCCGTAGTTCGCCGGGAAGCGGCGGACGAAGCCTGGAGGTGGAGGAGATGGTATTCAGGATCCGTTATCGCCACCGCAGTGACGGGCGGGAGCGCGAGGCAGTCATCGAGGCCAACACGCCCACAGAGGCCATGGTCAAGTTCCACCACGCGCACCCGCAGATCCATTCACCCGCCGGCGCGCTGGACAACATCACCAGCGTCTCCAGCGAGACCGACGGCGAGCATGGTCAGTGGTAGGCAGCGGGAGCGAGCCATGACATACGGCGCCACCGATCCGTTCCTGCCTGCGTGCTCGCCTGGCGTCAACGGCTCATGCCTTGACGATTCTTCGCTTCCCACCCTTGACGAAGTGTGCAGCGTTGCGTGTGTCGATGACGAGCTTGGCGTGGTCGACGATGAACTGATAGTCGTAGCTGCTATGGTCGGTGCTGATGATCACGGCGTCGTAGCCGGCGAGCATTCTGGCTGACAGGGGCTTGGAGGCCATCTTCAGGTTGTGCTCGCGCATCTTGTGCGTCCGCGGCACGTGCGGGTCGTTGTAGTCCACCTTGGCGCCCTTGCTCCTCAGCAGCTCGATTAGCGCAAGCGAGGGGCTCTCGCGCACGTCGTCGATGTCCTTCTTGTAGGCCAGCCCCAGCACGAGCACCTTGGCCCCCTTCAGCGCCCTGCCACGCTCGCCCAGGGCGTCGGTGAGCCTGGCGATCACGTACTGCGGCATGGCCGTGTTCACCTCGCCGGCAAGCTCGATGAAGCGGGTCGACAGGCTGTACTGCCGGGCCTTCCACGTCAGGTAGAACGGGTCGATAGGGATGCAGTGCCCGCCGAGCCCCGGCCCGGGATAGAACGCCTTGAACCCGAACGGCTTGGTGCTGGCCGCGTGGATCACCTCCCACACGTCGATGCCCATCCGGTCGAACAGGACCTTCAGCTCATTGACGAGGGCGATATTCACGCAGCGGTAGGTGTTCTCCAGTATCTTGGCCGCCTCAGCCGCCTCGCAGCTCGAGACGGGCACAACGGTGTCTACCGCCGTCTCGTAGCAGGCCACCGCCGCAGCCAGTGAGTCCCTGTCGTAGCCGCCGACGACCTTGGGGATGGTCTTGGTGGTGTAGTCCGTCCTGCCGGGGTCCTCGCGCTCCGGAGAGAAGGCAAGGTAGAAGTCCCTGCCGACCTTCAGCCCGGAACTCTGGAGGATCGGCAGCATCACCTCGCGAGTGGTACCCGGGTAGGTGGTGGACTCCAGCACGATCAATTGCCCGCGTCGCAGCCGCCGGGCAATGGCCTGGGCGGTGTTGACGATGTATGTCATGTCAGGCTGGCGATGCCTGGTCAGCGGCGTGGGCACACAGATGAGAATGACGTCCGGCTGGGAGAGCCGCCGGAAGTCGTCGGTCGCCTGGAACTTCTTGCCGGCGACCATCTGCTTGACGACGGAAGATGGGATATGCCCGATGTAACTTCGCCCGGCTGCCACGGCGGCTACCTTCGCGGGGTCGATGTCGAAGCCCAGCACCCTCATGCCACCGCGGACGAACTCACGCACCAGCGGCAGCCCGACGTACCCCAGCCCCACCACGCCGACGAGGGCCTTGCGGCTCTTGATCTTCCTGAGCAGGTCACGAATCATCATTCTCTCCATGCCGCCCACTGATCTCACAGGACGACGGGCCCAGAACCATACTCAAAATCCCTCCGGCGGGCAATGTCCGCGCGGATGAGTCCAGGGGCGGTGATGGGCGGGAGCGCAAGGGGTGGGCTTCGGCTGCCGGCAGGCGGAGAGAAGCTACTTTCCCGCCAGTTTGCGTGCCTCAGCCAGCAGGACCGGGACGATCTGATCGCCCTCGACGGTTCGCGCGACCTTGCCGCGGCGATACAGCACGGCCTTGCCGTCGCCCGCGCAGATGGCCAGGTCGGCGTTGGCGGCCTCGCCTGGCCCGTTGACCACGCAGCCCATGACGGCGACGGTTATCGGCACGTCCAGCCCGGCCAGGCCCGCTTGCACGGCCTGCGCTATTGGCGCGATGTCCATCATCGCCCGCCCGCAGGTGGGGCAGGCGACCAGCTCCACGCCCTTCCGCCGTCGCAGACGCAGGCTGTAGAGCAGCTCCAGGGCGGCCGCGACTTCCGGCAGCGGATCGCCGACGAAGGAGATGCGGATCGTGTCGCCGATCCCCGCGCTCAGCAGCGCCCCGATGGCTGCGGCCGAGCGGATCGCGCCGGTCTCGGCCGTCCCCGCGTGAGTCACGCCCAGGTGGAGCGGATAGTTCCATCGCTGGGCGATCTTGCGATAGGCCGCCACGGTGGTGAAGGCGTCGTGACTCTTGGCAGAGAGGACCAGGTTCTCAAAACGCGCCTGGCGGAATATCTGGAGATACTCATCGAGCTTGGCGACCATCAGCTCATCCAGCGGCCTGGCCAGGTCGGCCGCCCGCCGGGATGAGTCGCTACGGTCCACCGCCGAGCCCTCGTTGACGCCCACGCGGATGGCCGCCCCGGCGTCGGCGGCCGCGGCGATGACGCGGCGGACCTGGTCGCGGTCAGTGATGTTGCCGGGATTCAGGCGTATCTTGGCCGCACCGGCCTCGATGGCCTCCAGGGCGCGGTCGAAGTGGAAGTGCACGTCGGCGATGATCGGCACTCCCGCTTCGGCCACGATCCGCCGCAGCGCCGCGGTGTCAGCCGGCGTGGCGGCGGCCACGCGGACCAGGTCAGCCCCCGCCTCAGCCAGCGCCCGAACCTGGGCGATGGTGGCCTCGGCGTCGGCAGTGACCGTGTTGGTCATGCTCTGCACGCTCACCGGCGCGCCACCGCCGATGACTACCCCGCCGACCCGCACGGCCCGCGTCTGCCGCCGATTGATCTGTGGCATGTCCACGGCCACATTCTACCCGCCCCGCCCATCCGGCGAAACCCGCCGGCCCGTCCTGTGCTACACGCTTGACGGCCTTTGCCAAGAGGTGTAGAAGGCGGATTCCAAGGCACGCAGCAGAACACTGAACACAGGAGCAACGCGATGGCAGAATTGAAGATCCTCTACGACAAGGACGGCTCACTGGCCCCACTTAAGGGCAAGACGGTCGCAATCATCGGCTTCGGCAGCCAGGGCCATGCCCACGCCCAGAACCTCCGCGACAGCAAGGTCAAGGTGGTGGTGGCTGAGCTTGAGGGCACGAACAACTACAAGCTGGCCGTCAAGGCCGGCTTCAAGCCGCTCACCGCGGCAGAGGCGACCAAGCAGGGCGACCTGATCGTCATCACCGTGCCGGATGAGTTCCAGGCGGCGGTCTTCACCAAGGAGATCGGGCCGAACCTGAAGGCCGGGGCGGCGATGGGCTTCTGCCACGGCTTCAACATCCACTTCAAGCAGATCGTCCCGCCGGCCGGGGTGGACGTGGTGATGATCGCACCGAAGGGCCCGGGCCACACGGTGCGGAGCTGCTTCGTTGAGGGCAGCGGCGTGCCGTGCCTGATCGCCGTCGAGAAGGACGCAACCGGCAAGGCCCACGACATCGCGCTTGCCTGGGGCATCGGCATCGGCGGCGGGCGGGCAGGCATCATCGAGACCACCTTCAAAGAAGAGACCGAGACGGACCTGTTCGGCGAGCAGGTAGTGCTGTGCGGCGGGCTGACCGCGCTGGTGAAGGCGGGCTTCGAGACGCTTGTGGAGGCGGGCTATCAGCCGGGCATCGCGTACTTCGAGGTGCTGCACGAGCTGCTGCTGATCATCAAGCTGATGACCGAGGGCGGCATCAGCTACATGCGGTACAGCATTTCCAACACGGCCGAGTACGGCGATCTCACGCGTGGGCCGAGGATCATCAACAACGCCACCCGGGCCGAGATGAAGAAGATACTCAAGGCCATCCAGGACGGCAGCTTCGCCAAGGAGTGGATGGAGGAGTGCCGCAAAGGCAAGCCCAACTTCAAGCGGCTGTACGAGGCCGACAAGAACCACCCCATCGAGGTCGTCGGCCGAAAGCTCCGCAAAATGTTCTCCTGGATGGAGGCCAAGGAAGTGCCGGAAGACTGACCGCCGAGCTCGCTTCAGGCGGCCGGCGCACTGCTGCATTGGCGACGATCCCTTTGGCATGGCGAGTGGAACTGAAAATACGTTCCCGCGCGCAGATGGGTCGCGCTCTGCGCCGGCCCGGCCGACCGAGAGCGGCACGCTCCTCGGGCAGATACACAAGTCACGAGAAGGTTTCAGCTTAGGAGACTGGAGATGGCTGGCGAGTTCACTGTGGGTAAGCGACTGAAGGGCATGCCTACGTCACAGATGATCCAAGCCCTTCGGATCATCCAGGGCGCGATGGCGGCAGGCGTGGTTGTGTTCGCAGGGGTGGTGCTGTACCTCAGCTACGTTGTGTTCGGCCCATCTACGTCAGAGCCGAGCACTGGCGACCGCCTTGTTGACCTGCTGAGCATGGTCAACGCGGTGCTGGCGTGCGTGTGCGTCATACTGGCCTGGCTGGTAGGCCGCATCCCGCTGAGGCGGTTCACGCCGCCTGCGGAACTCGATCCGATCGCAGAGGTCCCCGAAGACTCCCCCGTCTTCGCCGAGTTCGTGGCCGCCCTATTCCCTGCCAGGCTCGTGCGGCTGGCCATGCTGGAAGGGGCGGGATTGTTCGGCCTGGTCGTCTGCCTCCTGGCCGGACTGTGTGGCGTGGTTCGGGCGCGGCCGGCGTACCTTTTCAATATGCTGCCTGCCGGGCTGATGGTGGCTTACTCCGTCGTGACCTTCCCCACAAGACAGCTCCTGCGCGACATGCTTCGTGACCGCATCACACACCGTTGAGGAGACTGCGGGCGGCGACTTGCCGCCGAAGGGAGCCGGCAAGGCAGAGAGTACCTGGATGCCGCGGGCGGCCGAGCGGCGCACCCTAGGGCCTGGTAACCCCGCGCCCCGCGACATCCCCCGCCTGACGGCGGGCGCTTCATGGGGCACCCTACTTCGCCATCTCCTTCCACAGGGCCTGCTCGGCGGTGGAGAAGTTGGAGAAGGTCTCCTGGATCTGCTGGCGGATGACGGCCAGTTGGGGGTCGTCGCTGCGGACGTCTTCGGGCAGGGCGTGCAGCTTGGCGATGGCCTGGTCGAGCTGCTCGGCGCCCTCGGTGAACGAGCGGGCGGCGTCGGCGATGTTCTGGGAGTGCAGCTCGCCGGGTTTGGGCTTATACAGCAGCCGCCAAGGGTTTCGGCGGATGTCGGCGCTGGCGGCCCGCAGGTTGGAGCTGACGTGCGTGAAGTTGTCGATCATCTCGTCGATGTTGTGGCGATTCAGCGTCACCACCTCGCGAGCGGTGTGCGAGACGGCGGAGAGGTCCTTGGAGATCTTCAGTATCTCGGTGTTTGCCTCGCGGAGCTTGGCCAGTATGTCGGCTAGGTCGTCGCGGGTGTAGACGTCGATCCTCTCGGCGGCGCTGGCCGCGGCGGCGGCGGTCCGCTTGAAGTTGGCGAGCATCGAATCGGGGTTGGCGGCGTCCATCTCCGGGCGGACGTTGCCAGTTATCTTGACGATGTCGGCTGCGGCGGTGTCCAGGCTGGCGATCACCGAGCGCGTCTTGACAAGCAGGCTATCGGCCAGGTCGGGCGACAGCTCCCGGGCCATAACCTGGGACACTTCCTTCAGCGTGCCGGCTGCGAAGGCGATGTCGGCGACGGCCTGGTCGAATCCGCCGCGGACCATCACGGGGTGGGCCTCGTCGGCGATGGGTTGGCCGCTGCTGCCCCGCGAGGTGATGACCAGTTGCCTATCGCCCACCAGCCCGGCGGCGACGACCGCCTTGCCGTCAGCGTGGACGGTGAGGGTGCTATCGTTCAGCTCGACCAGGTACAGCGTCCGCCCCAGGTCCGGCCGGCCGCGGATGTCGGCTATCCTGCCGACGACGTGATCGTTGATCTGGACGAAGTTGCCCACCTTCAGCCCCAGACTGCCGGCAGATTCCTCCGCGTAGAACACAGCCCGCCCGGCGGGGCGGCCCAGCAGGTTGCTTGCGCCCAGCCAGAGCACCACGGCCAGCGCCAGGGCAAGGCAGGCGGTGACGAATAGTCCGGCGATCATCTCACTGCGTTTATTTGTGGCCATGGGAAGTCTCCGTGCCTGACCGATGGCGGCGCTATGCCCCCGCCGCGCTCATAATCTCCTTGTGATAACCCGTTGCCTGGCGTCTGCGGCTGGTCGGCCCGCCGGACTCGCCGCGCAGGAACTGGCGGATCAGCTCGATCGTGGCGTCGCCCGTTTCCGCCCCGTCGCGGATGGCCTCGAACTCGCTGCGCGGGGCGACCTTCAGCAGCCGCCCGGCCTCTAGCAGGGCCATCCGGTCGGCCAGGCGAAAGGCAGAGTCCATCTCGTGTGTCACGACCACGCTGGTCACGCCGAGCTTTCGCGACAGGTCGATCATGAGCTGGTCTATCTCGGCGCTTGTCACCGGGTCCAGGCCCGCCGACGGCTCGTCGTAGAACAGCACCTCCGGATCGAGCGCAATCGCCCGCGCCAGGCCGGCGCGCTTCTTCATGCCGCCGGAAATCTCCGAGGGTATCAACGCGGCGGCATCTCTCATGCCGACCAGCTCCAGCTTTATCCGCACCATGATCTCGATGGTCTCTTCGTCCAGGTCGGTGTGCTCCCGCAGCGGCAGGGCCACGTTCTCCCCCACGGTCATGGAGTTGAACAGCGCCGCCGACTGGAACAGCACGCCAAACCGCTTCCTGGCCGCTTCCAGCTCAGCCTCGCTCATCTGGGCGAGGTCCCGCCCGAACAACTCCACCCGCCCGCCGTCGGGGGCGATCGTGCCTATCATCAGCCGCAGCAGCGTGCTCTTGCCGCAGCCTGAGCCGCCCATGATGACGACTGTCTCGCCGGCGGCGATGTCCAGACTCACCCCATCCAGGACCGCCCGGTCCTCGTAGGTCTTGACCAGGTCCGCCACCCGTATGACGGGGCCGGCCTGGGTCGAGATGTTCGCGCCGTCTGTCGGCATATTCTCAAAGCTCGAAGACATAGAAGACCATGGTGAACACGCACGCCGCGGCGATGATGGCGACGATGGAGTAGACGACGGTCATGGTAGTGGCCCGCCCGACTCCCTCCGCCCCGCCGCGGACCGACAGGCCCTCGTGGCAGGCGATCAGGCTGATCAGCAGTCCGAACACGCCGGCCTGGATCAGCCCGGTGTAGAAGTCGCGATAGTGGAGCTGGTCGCGCATGTGCTGGAAGTAGCCCACGTAGGCCGACGGCCCCAGCGCCACCCGGCTGGCCAGGTACCCGCCCGCCGCCACCATCAGGTCCGCCAGCACCGACAGCAGTACGGTCATCACGGTGGTAGCCAGCACGCGCGGCACGACCAGGAATCGCACCGGGTTCAGCCCCATCGCCTCAAGGGCTTCGATCTCCTCGCCGACGACCATGGTGCCAAGTTCGGCCGCGATTGACGCCCCCGCGAACCCGCTGAGCACCACCGCCGTGATGATCGGGGCGAGTATGCGGAACCCGCCGGTGCCGATGATGTTGGCCACCTTGTCGAGCTGCCCATAGTCGTCCAGCGTCGGGGCAAGCTGGAGCGCCAGGATCACGCCGATGAACACCTGCACCAGCACGATGATGCCGGCGCTCCGCACGCCCACGCGGATGATCTGCTGGGCAAGGCTCCTGCCGGCGAGCCGGCCTTTGGGAGCAAGCAGCAATCGCAGCATCCACCTGCCGGCCCGCCCGGCCAGCAGCGACATGCCGCCGACGTACGCCATCGCCCGCAGCGCAGCAGCGCCTACCCCGCGGACGGCCAGCAGTGCCTTGGCCTGCTCGGGCATGTCAGCTCAGCGCCTCCTGCTCGGTGGCGAAGATGTCGAAGACGCTGTCCAGGCGGGTGATCTCGAAGATGCTCCTGACACGGTCGTTCAGGCCCACCAGGTACAGTGACACGCCGGTCCGCCGCGCCCGCGACAGCAGCTTCACCAGCGACGCCACGCCGGATGAGTCCATGTAGGGCACGCCGGACAGGTCGACGACGATCTTGCCGGGGCAGTCCGCCAGGACGTCCAGCAGCGCCCTCTGGAACTCGGCGCTGCGGTTGAGGTCGACGTCTCCGACGACCTGGACGACCGTCGCCTCGCCGAGGCGCCTGACGGATTGAACGGGCGAAGTTGTGGTTTGGTAACTCATGCGATTAGGGTCCTCGTTGTGCGGCAGGAGTCTCTTGGTCATTATCAACATCGTGCCGCCTCCCTCCGCCGGGAGGTATTCGATGCTGTCCATGCACTGGTTCATGATCATCACGCCCAGCCCGCCGGGGTAGAGCTGCTGGCTGCGCGGCTGGGCATCGACCGCCCCGCCCGCCAGCGACGGGCCGTAATCGCGCAGCGAGACTTTGAGCACGGGCCCGCCCTCCTGGCAGGTGGCGTGCAGCGTCAGGTCGATCCTTCCGTCCTTGGTGCCCCTGTAGGCGTGCTGGATGATGTTGGCCAGCGCCTCATCGACGCTCAGGACCACCGCGGCCGCGGCTGCGGTGTCGAAGCCCAACATCTCGCACAGCTTGCCGACCGCCGCCCGCACCACCGGCAGGTTGGCCGGAAGCGAGACGATGCTCATCGAGATGGGCTTGGCCGGTGCAAGGTTCATGGGCCGCTCTTGACCGGGGCCTGCGCCCACTGCTGGCCGCCGGGGTGCTCGTCCAGCCATTCCCGCCAGCGATTCACGGCCTGGCGGCGCTCGGCGAAGTCCGCGTAGTACTTGTAGCCCATCGTGGTCCCGGTGATCTTCTCAAGCGCCAGGATGGCGAAGAAGCGGATATCGCCCTCGCTGTCTTCCAGGCAGTCGACCAGCAACGGCACGGCCTGGGCGTCCCGCGACTGCCCGGCCTCGATGACGGCCTGGCGGCGGACGGCGGGGTCCTCATCCTTCAGCCGCTGGCAGAGCCCCCGGCCCCCTGGGCTGCACGCCCCGCACAGGCCCAGGCTGACGGCTGCCAGTATGGTCCATCGCGCAGTAGTGGTCATGGCTGTCCGGGCCGGCGCATACCGTTGCCGCTGCCCGTCATAGGGGACTATCGGCCAATAAAAGGGGGGTGATTCCTACCGCCCGGCCTTGATTCGGCTTACCAACTGATGCGCCCGGCGGGTCGGCTCGGGTAGGCGGACGTGGGCGGCCGACCGCAGGACCCACGCGACGGCCTGGTCGAGCGTGATGAGGTGGCCGACGGAGACGTAGAGCGGCTTGACGTCGCTGCGGGTCCGCACGACGGCACCGATCACCCTGCCCTCCAGCACCAGCCGCCGCCGGCAGCCGCGGCGAAGGCCCACGGGCCGGTGCTCGCCGCAGAGCCTGCTCTTGGCCACGCCGATGGTCGGGGCGTCCAGCCACAGGCCCACGTGGCTCGCCAGGCCGACCCCGCGCGGGTGGGCGACGCCCTGCCCGTCGCACATCAGCAGGTCGACCCGGCCGGGGAGACGCTTGACGGCGGCGATCACCGACGGCGCCTCGCGAAAGCTCAGCAGCCCAGGGACGTAGGGGAACTGGCACCTGCGGCGGTCGGTGCTGCTGGCAAGCACGGCCCAGCTCTTGGCGTCGCACAGCACGGCCGCGGTCACTATCGACCGCCCGCCATCGAGGAACGCGCAATCCACACCGGCCACGGTCCGGATGGGGCGGCCGAGCGGCTCGACGCGGACCAGGCCGGCCAGCTTGCGCTGAAGAGCGATGGCCTTGGCGGGTGTGATGTCCCAGGAGTGGCGGATCATCGGTTTGCGATTCCCGCGCCTTGCGCGGCGGGGCTGACCACCTGCCGGAGGCGGGACGCCTGTGTTACCCGTTACAGGCAGGACGCCTGTGTTGCCCGTTACAGGCCCAGCACGTCGGCCATGGTGTATAGGCCAGCCTTGCGGCCGATGAGCCACTCCGCCGCCCGCAGCGCCCCGCGGGCGAAGGTATCGCGCGTGTGGGCGGAGTGGCCGATCGAGACGGTCTCGCCTAAGTTGCCGAAGTAGACCACGTGCTCCCCCACCGTGTCGCCCAGGCGGAGTGCGTGGAAGCCGATCTGGCCGGCGGTGCGCGGGGACTGGCCCTGCCAGCCGTGGACCGCTGCCTCGGCCAGCTCCCTGCCCGTAGCTTGGCATATCGCCCGCGCCAGCGCCAACGCCGTGCCGGAGGGGGCGTCTTTCTTGAAGCGGTGGTGCGTCTCGCAGATCTCGACGTCGTAGTCGCTACCCAGGGCCTTGGCCAGCTCGCCTGCGACCTTCAGCATCACGTTGACGCCGACGGACATGTTGGCCGACTGGACGATGGCGATGCGCGAGGCCGCGTCGGCGACCTCGGCCAGTTGCGAGTCGGTCAGCCCGGTGGTGCCGATGACCATGGCCGTGCCCGCCCGCCGACATGCAGCCAGCCACTTCAGCGTACCCTGGGAGCTAGAGAAGTCGATCAGCACGTCGGCCTTGGCGGAAAGCTCGGCCGCCACCTTCACGCCGAAGCTGCCCTGCCCGGCTAGCTCGCCGATGTCCCTGCCGATCGTCTCGTGCCCGGCGGCCTCCAGGGCCGCTGCGATGTCGAACTTCTCGCTTTCTATCGCCAGGGCGGCGATGCGCCTCCCCATCCTGCCGCCGGCCCCGCTTATCGCGATCTTGATCACGGATCAGCCCTCGTTGCACACATGGTCAACCGCGACACAGGTAAGAGCCCCGCACGGGAAAATCAAACCTTTTCGACGGCCCCGCACGCCGCGGTCTGGCTCACGCGCCGCCCTCGATGGCTGCGCAGATCGCCTCGATGTCGTCAGCCACCGGAATCGGCATGTTGGCGAAGAGGCGCTTGCCGGCGACCTCCTTGCCCTTTGGGTATTGGGCGGTGTGGTAGCCTACGGTGGCGTCGGGGTCCTTGAGCGGATGGCCCGTAAGCACGCAGACGATCCTGGCGGAGGGGTCTATCACGCCCTGGGAGATCAGCAACTTCGCGCCGGCCACCGACGCGGCCGACGCCGGCTCGCACCCCAGGCCGCCCCGGCTGATCTGCGCCTTGGCGTTCATGATTTCCTCATCGCTCACCGCCCGCACCACGCCGTCACAGACGGCCAGCGCCCGCAGGCATTTGGCCGCGTTCACCGGCCGGGCGATCTCGATGGCCGAGGCGATGGTGTGTGGCAGGCGCTTGGTGTCATCCTGCCACTTCCAGTCGTCGGCTATCGCCCGCCGGTCGTAGTTGCCGTCGCGCCAGGTGAGCTTCTTTGCATTGACCAGCCGATCCAGCGTGTCGGCCCCGGTTGAGTTGATGACAGCCAGTCGCGGGATGCGGTCGATCAGGCCCAGCTCCTTCAGCTCCGCAAAGGCCTTGCCGAAGGCGGAGCTATTGCCCAGGTTGCCGCCTGGGACGACGATCCAATCCGGCACCTGCCAGCCCAACCCCTCCAGGACGCGGTACATGATGGTCTTCTGGCCTTCCAGGCGGAAGGGGTTGACGGAGTTGACCAGGTAGAGGTTCAGGCGGGCACAGGCCTCCTTGACGCGGCGCATGCACGCGTCGAAGTCGCCGGCGATCTGGAGCGTCTTGGCGCCGTAGTCCAGGCCTTGGGCGAGCTTGCCGAAGGCGATCCGCCCGGAGCCGACGAAGACGATCGCCTGCATGCCCGCGTGCGCCGCGTATAGCGCCAACGAGGCGGAGGTGTTGCCCGTCGAGGCGCAGGCCACGCGCGTCGCGCCGACCATGCGGGCATGGCTGAACGCCGCGGCCATGCCGTTGTCCTTGAACGAGCCGGATGGGTTCAGCCCCTCGTACTGGAGAAAGAGCCCGCCGGCCTTGGCGGCGACGTAGCGGGCGATGCCGTCGTTGCGCTGGAGGATGGTCTGGCCCTCACCGATCGTGACGCGCTGGCCGTCGCCGCAGAAGTCCAGCAGCTCGCGAAACCGCCAGACGCCCGAGAGGTCCAGGGGCCTGTTGCGGTTGGCCCAGCGCCGCTGGAACTCGGCGAGCCCGCCCGGCGGATTGCACTTGGACCAGTCGTAGACCACGTCCAGCAGATCCCCGCATCGCGGGCAGGCAACCAGCACCTCACCTACGTCGAATGTCGCGCCGCAGGAAGCACTTATGCAACGTTGAAATGCCTTCTCGCCCTTCATGCCGTCCTCTTGTGAGCTTAAGGTCCCATCGGGAAGGTAGATGATACAGCAAGCGGAGGAAAAAGGAAACCGCCTCCGGGGGCGAGCGACAAACGACGTGAACCACAAAGGGCACAAAGATCACAAGCAGCAAATGACTTGAACCACAGAGGGCACAAAGGTCACAAAGGTTGAAGAAGCACAACAGCGCGGGTGAAAGGGCTGTCTAGTCTTTGAGCTTTGTGTCCTTTGTGGTGAAGCTGTAAGGTCAGAGGCGGCTGATGTGTTTGTCTTCCTGGCGTTGGCGGCGGGAGGCCTGCTGGAGCTTGCGGCGCTCCTTGCCCGTGAGACTTTGCAGGCCCTGGGTGTGGATCTTCTCCAGTATCCTGTCGATCTCTTCCTGCTGGGAGCGGCGATGCTTGAGCACGCGCTGCCATGCGCCCTGCCTGATCGTCTCGCCGAAGGCGAACCTGGCGGAGACGACCCGCGGCAGGAGCCATATCCAGCCCGCCGCGGCGACCATTCCGCCCAGGTGCGCGGCGTCTGAGAGCGCCTTGTCATAGATCACGCCCAGGACATAGAGCACCACGTAGAACCCCGCCACCCAGCGGATGGGGAAGATGATGAATATGAACTCCGGGTGCAGGATCGCACAGGCCATCAGGCAGCCGAGTATCCCGCCCGATGCGCCCACCAGGCTGCTTGAAAATGGCACAAAAAGACTCAGGAGCAGGTAGCACAGCCCTCCGAAGACGCCGCATACAAGATAGAAGACAAGGAAACGTCGACTCCCCCAGTCCCGCTCCAGCGGCGGGCCGAAGAAGTACAGCCCCACCATGTTCCACATGAGATGCACGGCCCCGGCGTGCACGAACTGGAACGTGATCAGCCTCCAGACTTCTGCAATCTTGTCCGGCATCAGGGATAGGTATGCCGCGATGGCCAGGCGCAAGGGCGAGGTAACCCCCAACAGGAAGACCGCCGCGCATGCGGCCATCAGTCCCAAAGCCACGCGTGTCGGGCGGGGCAGGCCGAAGCCGCCGCCGACCCATCCGCTCGGCCCGCCGGTCCCGCCGCCCCCCTGCATGTATGGCCTGCTGCTAAGGGGCATCTGAGCGGTTACCTCTCATCCAGTATAGGGCCAGCGCAGAGATCGTCTTGGCGTCGCGGATGGTGCCGTCGGCGACCATTCGGCGGACGGCCTGGTCGCTGTGGACTTCGACTGTGATATCCTCGTACCGCTCGAGGTCCTGCTTGCCCGCCGTCAGTCCGGTGGCCAGGTAGGCGTGAATGTACTCATCGCTGACGCCCGGGCCGGTGTAGAAGCCCCCCAGCTTCTCGATCCGCTGGGCCGAGTAGCCGGCCTCCTCGGCAAGCTCCCTGACCGCGCAGACGTACGGGTCCTCACCCTCCTCCAGGCAGCCGGCGGGCAGCTCGTAGAGGTTCTGCTCGACGGCGAACCGCCAGTTGCGGATCAGCACGATGCCGCCGTCGCCCAGCACCGCCACGACGATGGCCGCCCCGGGATAGTGAATGTAGTCCCGCTGAACCAGGCGGCCGTCGGTCATGGCCAGGTGGACCTTGTGGACCTTGGCGATGATCCCGTCGAACACCAGCTCGTCGCGCTCGAAACGTTTCTTCGCAGCCATGATCGAGAGTATATGCCGCCCCGCCACACCTGACAACGCCGCCTCTGTTGAAGGGACGAGGCAGGCTACCCCAAAGCGCACCCCTCCCGGCTTTGCGCTTGTTGAACCCGCGCGCTTGGCTAATATTAGCGGGGATCAACCGAGGGCAGCACGTGAGTTGCAGGCGAATCGCCATATTGGGATCGACCGGCAGCATAGGGCGGCAGAGCCTCGAGGTCATCGCCGCCGCCGGCGACCTTCGCGCGTGCGCGCTCGCTGCTGGGGGCAACTGGCGGCTGCTCGCGGAGCAGGCCAGGCGGTTCAAGCCGGAGTTGGTCGCACTCAGCAACGAACAGGCGGCCAATGAGCTGCAAGCCTTGCTGCCCGGCGGGACGGAGCTGCTGGCAGGCGCGGATGCCATGACCGAGCTAGTCCGCAGAAGCTGCCCTGACGTGGTGCTGTCGGGCGTGGTGGGCTCGGCCGGGCTCGCCCCGACGCTGGCGGCCATCGAGGTCGGCGCGACGCTGGCCATCGCCAACAAGGAGACGCTTGTGATGGCAGGGGCGATCGTGATGCCCGCCGCCCGCAAGGCCGGCGCAGCGGTGCTGCCGGTGGACAGCGAGCACTCCGCGATCTTTCAGTGCCTCTCCGCCGGCCGGCGGGAGGAGGTCGCCCGTGTGGTCATCACCGCCTCGGGCGGGGCGCTCCGCCGCTGGGACGGCGAGCAGGCCGAGCGGGCCACGGTCCAGCAGGCACTCAACCACCCCACCTGGCAGATGGGGAAAAAGATCACCATCGACTCAGCCACGCTGATGAACAAGGCGCTGGAGGTCGTCGAGGCCCACTGGCTGTTCGACCTTCCAGCCGAGCAGATCAAGGTCGTGCTGCACGAGGAGTCGATCGTCCACTCGTACGTCGAGTTCCGCGACGGCTCGGTGATCGCCCAGATGGGCCCGCCAGACATGTCGCTGCCGATCGCCTACGCACTCAGCTATCCGCGCCGGCTGGACCGCCACGCCCCGCCTCTGGACCTGCCGGGCATCGGTACGCTACACTTCTCTGCCCTATGGGGGCGATTCGCGCGAGCGGTGGAGCTGGGCTACCGCGTCATCGCCGCCGGCGGCGTGGCCGGGGCGGTCCTGAACGCCGCCAACGAGGCCGCCGTCCGGGCGTTCCTGAACGGGCAGATCGCATTCGGACAGATCGTGCCTATGGTGGAAGAGGTGCTGAACCAGGCCCCGCAGGCCGGCCAAGTCACGCTGGATGCGCTGCTGGCCGCCGACCGCTGGGCCAGACGCCGGCTGGGCGAGCTGGTCGCGACCGTCGGCGCCGCCGGGCCGGGCAGCACGGACAACTAGGCCGTCAGCGAGGAGTAGATGGAAACACTGATAACCAACTTCCTGGCCATCTGGTCGCACTGGGTCTGGCCTATCCTGCTGTTCGTGATCGGGCTGGGTTTGGTCGTTTTCGTCCACGAGCTGGGCCATTTCCTGGCGGCTAGGGCCGCCAAGATCAAGGTCGAGCGGTTCGCCTTCGGCTTCGGGCCGCGGCTGTTCGGGTTCACCCGGGGCGAGACGGACTACTGCATCAACCTGCTGCCCTTCGGCGGGTACGTCAAGATGCTCGGCCAAGAGGACGTGAAGGAGGCCGATCAGACCTCCGACCCGCGCTCGTTCAACAACAAGCCTATCCGCGCGCGGTTCGCGGTGATCTCCGCTGGCGTGTTCATGAACTTCGTACTGGCGGCCGTGCTGTTCGTGCTGGTGGCGATGGTGGGCAAGGACTACCTTGCCCCGGTGATCGGGGCGGTCCGTCCGGGCTTCCCGGCTGCCTCCGCCCAGATCGAATGGATGGCTCCGCCGGTCGAGGAAGGCCGCGGGACGACCCAGCCGGCCACCCAACCCTGCCAGACGCAAGGCCTGCTGCCAGGCGACAGGATACTCAACATTGAAGATCACGGCTTCCTCCTGAATTACGTCAGCAAGCCCGTCACCCGCTTCTCGGACGTGACCCTCGTGTCGACGCTGGCCGATCCCGACAGCAGCTACCTGTTCACCATCCAGCGGGAGGTCGGCGGCAGGAAATGCATCGGCAAGACCCGCATGGGCGTCAAGCGGCTGGCGGACGACAGCCAGTACGCCTTCGGCGTGGCGGCCGCCAGCAACACAACCTTCAGCAGGTACACGGACCTGATAACCGCCAGCCCATTCCTCGATGGCGACAAGCTGGTCAGCATCAACGGCCAGGCGGTCGCACACTCCTGGCAGATCAGCGGCATCGAGGACCGCCTGACCGGAGCGCCGGTGACTGTGACGGTGCTGAGGGGCGGCCACGAACTCAACATCACGGTCCTCCCTCGCCTGTACCTGCGTGACGACGTGCTATACCTGACCGACGGGACCCGCCTTCACTGCTGGCCGACCGGCAAGGACGACGGCACGATGCAGTGCGTGACGGGCGACGGCAAGACCATAACCGTCGACCAGAGCAAGATCGCCGGGGGGGCCGTCCGCGAGCGGCTGGACATCCTGGGGCTGATCCCGCGCATAAAGGTCGTAGCCATCAGCAAGGGCAGCCCGGCGGACAAGGCCAAGATCAAGGTAGGAGACATCGTCACAGGTTACGGCGACCGCGCCGCGCCGAGCTACTGGGAGTTCCTGGAGACCAACCGCCAGCACGCCGGGACCGGGACGAACATAGTGGTACTCCGCGACGGGGCGGCCAAGAGCCTGTGGGTCGTGCCGGTCGAGCACGACGACGTCACGCTGGTGGGCATAGCGGACGAGCCCGACCCCGAGCATGCGGTGGTGGCTGCCGTCCGCGAGGGCTCGCCCGCCGCCGCAGCCGGCATCGAACCGGAGGCGGTGATAGTCGCAATCAACGACCAGCCGGTCGACAACTGGGTGCAGATATACCAGCAGCTCAAGGAAGACCTGGGTCAGGACGTGCGGATAACCTATCGGCTCGGCGCCAGACACCAGACCGCTGAGATCGGCAGACTGGACACCAGCGACTTCGACCCCAACGACTACAGGTTCGACGTCTTCGGGCGAGAGATCGCCTTTCGCCCCCTTGAAGTGTCACTGGTCTACAGGAATCCCCTCAGGGCGCTGTATTGGGGGGCGAGGGAGACCTGCAAGCTGATCGTCTCGACCTACGTGAGCCTGGGGCGGCTGTCGCAGGGGACGGTCTCGGCCAAGGCCCTCTCCGGCCCGGTCGGGATCGGCGCGATCGCCCTGGAGGCGGGGCGGCGGAGCCTGGTGGACCTGGTGTACTTCATGGCCTTTCTGTCGGCCAGTCTGGCGGTGATCAACTTTCTGCCGATCCCCGTGACCGACGGAGGCCACGCGGTGTTTCTAATCATCGAGAAGGTGCGCGGCAAGCCGCTGCCCGGGCGTCTGATTTATGCACTTCAGGTGGCCGGGCTGATCCTGATCGTGGGCGTGTTCGTGGCGCTGACATGGCAGGACATCGCCCGCCTGCTGGCCAACAGATGGTAGCCTGCCGGCTCGCCAAGGCGAAGTTCGCCGCGAAATGTGACGGCCAGAACAGCCCGGCTCCGCCCCTGCGGGCTACGCCGTGGAGAACCGACGATGCAAAAGTACGTATGTGACGCGTGCGGCTGGATTTACGATCCGGCCAAAGGCGACCCCGACAACGGCGTCTCTCCAGGCACCGCCTTCGCTGACGTCCCCGACGACTGGGTGTGCCCGGAGTGCGGGGCTGGCAAGAGCGAGTTCTCCCCGCTGGAGGACTAAAGGGGGCACCCCGCCGCACTGCCAGGCTGCGGGACCTCCGGGCCGCTTGGCCTACGCCCCGGCGGCCTTGCCCACTGCCCGTAGGGCGGTATCGTAGTCCGGCTCGCTTGAAACCTCGCTGACGAGCTGCTTGTAGGTGATCTTTCCGTCCCGCCCGACGACAAACACCGCCCTGGCCAGCAATCGCAGGTCCTTCATCAGCACGCCGTAGGCCAGACCGAAGGAGGCGTCGCGATAATCGGACAGCGTCTTGACGGCCTTTACCCCCTCCGCCCCGCACCACCGCTTCTGGGCAAAGGGCAGGTCCATGCTCACAGTCAGGATCACCACGTCGCCGCCCAGCCGTGAGGCTGACTCGTTGAACTTCCGCGTCTCCAGAGAGCACACCGACGTGTCAAGCGACGGCACCGACAGCAGCAGCACAACCTTGCCGCGGTAGTCCGAGAGCCTGACCTCCTTCATGTCCGTGTCCACGGCGACGAAGTCCGGGGCCGCGTCGCCCACGTTCACGGCGTTACCTTCAAGGGCCACGGGCTTGCCCTTCATCATCACCGATCCCGTCCGTTGGGTCATTGGACTTTCCTTTCTCGGGGCGGGCTGAACCTCATCCAGCACGCGACGATACTCATCTGGATCCCGCAGCCCCACCCAGCGGTGCGTCTCCTGCCCGTCAACGAAGAGAATCACCACGGGAATCTCGCTGATGCCGTACCTGTGCGCCAGGTCGGCGTTGCGGTCCACGTCCACCTTGACGAACTCCATCCGGTCGCCGTATTGCCGGGCCAGCTCCGCCAGCCTAGCCTCCAGT